>VOFH01003931.1_pt1:45000-67527 | contig 67527 bp, 111 predicted proteins | sample 5384091 | NCBI WGS metagenome assembly VOFH01 (sample SAMN12384727, study PRJNA508395) | human gut metagenome | isolation source: healthy gut G | host: Homo sapiens | reverse complement strand
GATGGTAAAAGAGCACTAGAAGTTACTGGTGAAGAGGTGCTCAAGGACGATGTCATACAAAGTTAATGTAGCAGAGGCTGACTTAGAAGGTGTTACATCTATTTCTAATGCTGACAATGGTCTGAAAGCTGACAATTGGTGGCAACTCCATCAACATCACTGGCATTACACTTAACATGGGTGGTAGTAAAATCACTAATGTAGCTCCTGGTACAGACGATACTGATGCAGTTAACTACAGCCAAATCAAAGACTTGAGAACTGAAAGTAAAGCTGGTAATGGCGTAACTGTAGCTAAATCTCAAGGTACCGATAGTATGATATTTACACAAAGTAAGCTCTACTGGTGCTACTGGTAACACCTGATCCTTCTAAAGTTGAAGGTGGTAAAACACTACTGTAACAGGTGATGGTACAGCAGCTACTCCATGTACAAAGTAAATGTACAAGGTGACTTGACAGATATCCTCCATTACAAATGGTAACGGTTCTGGTAAATCTCCTTTCGCTGGGCGATCAAGTTGTAAAAGTTGAAGGCGACAACCCTATTTCCTTAGATGGTAAAGGTGGCTATGTAACTGGCTTTACAAAATAAAGATTGGGATATTACTAACCCAACTGTTGTTTCAGTCGTGCAGCAACTGAAGACCAATTGAAAAAAGTAAGCGATGGCTTCAACAACACAATTAAATTAGCAGGTAACACTGGTAATACAGATACTCAAAAATTCAATAAAACTGGTGTTTGAGCTTCAGCGTAGTTGGTGCTAACAACGGTCAATACATCAAAACAACTGCTTCTGGTTGCAGATGTAGTAGCTGGTTGTCCATGACGCTAAAACTAAATTAAATAAAACATATACAGTATCCTCTGGTTCCACTAATGTAACTGTAACTCCAACAACTGTTGGCGATAACACAGATTTCAAAATTAGTGTAACTAATCCTTCTACACCTGGTGGTGCTTCTTCTACTGAAAGCGTAGTTAAAAAAACAGCTGCAACTGGTGATACTAACTTGGCTGACATTGCTGTTGAAAACGGTAAAAACTCTGGCGTCCAGATGCTAAATACTCCGTTAATGTTTCCCGTAATGCTGTTAAAGATGCAGCTCGTGAAGCAGTAACAGTTAACAACAGTGGTACAACTACTGGTGGTAACTACACAGCTGATGCAGATAACCCTATCACTGTTAACCCTGTGAAAGATGATGCAAACCATAACACTACATACGAAGTGAAATTCGATGGTGAAAAAAGCAGCTAAACAAATTCCTTTGACTTACAAAGCTAATGGTAGTGGTGACCAAACAGTTAAATTGGACAAAGGTTTGAACTTCACTAACGGTTCCAACACAACAGCTTCCGTAGCTGCTGATGGCGTAGTTAAATACGACTTGAATAAAGACGTTGATTTGACTAAAAACGGTTCCTTAACAATTGGTGATACTAAAGTTAACAACGATGGCGTAACTATCACTGGTGGTCCATCTGTTAAGAAAGACGGTATCAATGCAGGTAACCAAAAAATCACTAATGTGAAACCTGCTACAGATGGTACTGACGCTGTTAACTACGATCAATTGAAAGCAGCTCGTACAGTTGTTACTTCCAACGACAAATCTGTAACAATTAACAAAACAACAAATGGCGACCAAGTAACATATGACTTACATGTAAAATGCAGCTGCTGGTACAGCATCTACTTGAACTTGAAATCTGGTGCAGTTTCTGCTACAGAAGGTACACATTCTGGTGACACAGATCGAAACATTGCAGACGGTAAATCCGTTACAATGCAAGCTGGTAAAAACTTAACTGTTACTCAAACTAACGATGGTGCAGGTAGTACAGAGGTTGCATACGCTCTTGATAAAGACCTTAAAGATCTTGATAGCGTAACAACTAAAGAAGTTAAACTTGGCGACAAAAACGACAACATCTCCATTAAGAAAAAGATGGCGACCGTATCACTTATAGCACTGATGGTGGCACTACTGTTAAGAAAGTTGCTAATCTTAAAGATGAAAAACACATTACAGCAACAACTGCAGGCAATGAGTATACAGTAGATAACGATGGCAATGTTACTATGACGTATACAGATGGTAATGGTGACTTGGTAACAGGTGAAAAAAGCTGTTATTAAAGGTGTAGCTAAAAACGATCTTTCCAATATTAATAATGATGGTAAGAAAGTAATCACTGGTCTTGGCTCTGTTGTAAAAGCTGGCGACAATGTAGTTGTTAAAACTGAAACAGATGCTACAACTGGTCAAAAAACTTATACAGTTAATTCCGTATCCCCTGTTGTTTACACAACTCCAGCTGGCGATAAATTAACTAAGAAGGATGATGGCAAGTTCTATAAAGCTGACGGTTCTGAATATACTGGTGGCGATATCATTGCTTCCTTCGAAAATCCAAATGGTACACCAAGCACAACTGATGGTACTATGATTGTTAACAACATCGGTTCTGCTATTAAAAAAACCAAACTGGTGCAGATTACTTGACTAAATTAGATACAGCTAATGGCTTGACTCCAAATGCAGCAGTTAACGTATCTGATCTTCACAACACTGCAGAAGCTTTGAGATCCTCTGAATTGCATATTGCTCCTACTACAGTTAAAGCTGGTTCTACCGAAGCTAAGGGTGGTACAGCAAATGCTGCAGGTACTGAAAACGTATACAAATATGATGCAACTAATAAAACTGTTACGTTGACATACAACGATGGTAAGGGTACTGCAGTAACTGATACTAAAGCAGTTATCGACTTCTCTGACTTGAACATTCCTGCAGCTGGTAATAACTACGGTTTCAAAGCTAATGCAACTGCTGATGGTGGTAAAGTAGCAAATGATACTACAACTCCTGCAGTAGCAACAGCTGTTGAAAAAATGGTGGTACTGTAAACTTTGCAGCAGGTAAAAACTTGACTGTAAAACAAACTGTTGATGCAGCCAATAAAACTCAAACTTATACTTACAGCCTAGAACAAAGACTTAACTAACTTGGATAAAGTTGTTGTTAACGGTAAAGATGGTCAAGCAGGTAAAGATGGCGTAACTATCGTTGGTACCTCAAGGCGCTACAGGTGCTCCTGGCATTCCTGGTACAAATGGTATCGATGGTAAAGTTGGCATCTCTGGTAAAGACGGTAAAGACGCAGTATCTATCTCCGGTAAAGATGGTGTAGGTCACATTGGTTTGACTGGTACCTGCTGGTAAAGATGGTAAAAATGTAACTGCTGATATTACTGTTAAAGAAGGTAAAACCTGGTGTAGACGGTAAAGACGGTGTTGATGGTATCACTCGTATCTTCTACAACGATAAAGATGGCAACGAACATCAAGTAGCAACTCATGATGATGGTATGAAGTTTGCTGGTGACGATGGTCAAGCAAACCAAGATACAAATGCACAAGTTATTAAGAAACATCTTAACAACGTTGTCGACATCATCGGTGGTGCAGATAAAACTAAGTTGACTTCTACTGATAATATCGGTGTTAACAATGTTGGTGGCAAATTGAAAGTTCAATTGGCTAAAAATGTTGACTTGGATGCTGATGGCTCTCCTTGACTACTGGCGCTACAAAAGTTGATAACAAAGGTGTTACAATCACTGCTCCTGCAGGTGGTACTACTACTGATGTTAAATTGACTAAAGATGGCTTAATAACGGCGGTAACAAAATTGTTAACGTTAAAGCTGGTGAAAACGATACAGATGCTGTAAATGTTAAACAATTGAAAGACAAAGTTACAACTGTTGAGTCTTCCGATAGTTCCATCAAAGTAGTAGACAAAAACGTTGCTGGTCAACCTGGTTATGATGCAGCTAAGGTCACCAATATGACATCACTATCAATAACCAAACTGTAGTGGAAAAAGCTCAAACTCCAGTTGTTTATACTAATAAAGATGGCGACAAACTTTACAAAATCGTAGATCCCTGCTACTGGTAATGTTACATTCAATACTAAGCCTGATGGTACTGGTACTACAGTTCAACCTGCTGATGTAATTGCATCCATGAACAATGGTGGTGATTCCACAACAACTCCTATGAAGTTGAACAACGTAGGTTCCACTATTGCTGATCGAGCTGGTAACACTTACTTAGACAAAATTGATGCAGCAGCTGCTGATAACAAAACTAAGAACGGTGCGGTAAACGTAACTGACCTTAAAAAATACAGCTGACGCATTGATTGAAAAAGGCTTGAAATTCGACGCTAACTCTGGCGGTGTGAAAACTAATAAACTTGGTTCCACTGTGAAAAACCAAGGTGAAGGTACAAAAGCTGATACTGAATACAGCGGTGAAAATGTTAAGACTATCATTGGTCAAGATGCAGATGGTAACACAACTATCGACGTTAAACTTGATAAAAACCTTAAAGCTGACAGCGTAGTTGTTGGTAAAGATGGTAAAGACGGCGTTGATGGTAAGATCGGTGTTAACGGTAAAGACGGCGCATCTGTTGTACTCAACGGTAAAGATGGCTCTATCGGCTTGACTGGTCCTAAGGGTGCTGACGGTAAAAGATGGCGCAAGTGCTAAGATTTCCGTTAAAGACGGCGTTCCTGGTGTTGACGGTTAAACCTGGTGATAAATTGACTCGTATCGTATACCAAGATAAAGATGGTAACGAACATGAAGTAGCAACTCACGATGATGGCATGAAGTTCGCTGGTGACGATGGTCAAACTGATGCAACTAAAGTTATTAAGAAACATCTTAACAACGTAGTAGATATCGTTGGTGGGTGCTGATAAAGCTAAATTGACTGATAACAATATCGGTGTAAATAACGACAATGGCAAATTGAAAGTTCAATTGTCTAAAGACCTTGATCTTACTAATGATGGTTCCGTGAAAATTGGCGATACTAAAGTTAACAACGATGGTTTGACTATCAATGGTGGTCCATCTGTTAAGAAAAAGATGGCATCAATGCTGGCGATAAGAAAATCACAGGTGTTAAAGCTGGTGAAGCTGATACAGATGCTGTAAACGTTAAACAATTGAAAGATAAAGTTACAACTGTTGAATCTTCTGATAATACTATCTCCGTAACTGATAAAAATGATCCTACATCTGCAACTTATGATGCAGCTAAAGGTCACCAATATGACATCAAGATCGATAACCAAAGGTGTTGTAAACAACGCTCAAATTCCAGTGGTATACACTAAACAAGATGGCACTAAAGTTTACAAACAACCAGATGGTACTTTCAACACAGCTAAAGATGGTTCTGGTACTGTCGTAGCACCTAATGAAGTAATCGCTTCCATGAATAGTGCAGGTGACTCCACTACAGCTCCTACTAAGTTGAACAACGTTGGTTCTTCCATCGCTGATAAAGCTGGTAATACATTCTTAGATAAGATTGATGCAGCTGCTGGTGACAACAATACTAAGAACGGTGCTGTAAATGTATCTGACCTTAAAAATGCTGCTGATGCAATCGGCAACAAAGGTTTGAACTTCGGTACACAATCTACTGGTACTAATAGTGAAATCCATAAAACTTGGGTGAAAAACTTGAAATCGTAGGCGAAGGCACTAAAGCTGATGACAACTACAGCGCATCCAACATCAAAACTATGACTAAAGATGGTAAAGTTGTAATCGGTCTTGATAAAAGATCTTGACGGCTTGAACTCCATTGGTGTTCCTGGTAAAGATGGCGTAGCTGGTAAAGATGGTGTATCCATCTCCGGTAAAGACAGTGCTAACGGTATCGACGGTAAAGTTTCCATCGGTAAAGATGGTAAAGACGCTGTATCCATCGCTGGTAAAGATGGCGTAGGTCATATCGGTTTAACTGGTCCTCAAGGTCCTGCTGGTGCAGATGGTACTGGTGTAGATATCTCTACAGATCGCGGTTCCAAAACTCTTGTTAAACCAGAAGCTAACAATGGCGACAAATCTGAACGTATCGTATACGTACCAAAAAGATAAAGATGGCAACCCATTGAAAGATACTGATGGTAACCCAATCAAACGTGAAGTAGCAACTATGGATGATGGTTTGAAATTCAGCAGGTAACAACACTGGTACTGAAAACAAACGTAGCGTTGAATACGCTTGTTAAAGTTCAAAGGTGAAGGTGTGACTGCGGCTCAATCCACTGCATTCCAATCTGCTGCTGGTAACATCAACGTAGTAGCTGATGGTAACGATACATTAACTGTTAAATTGAACAAAGACCTTAAAGGTATCAACTCCATCAAGAATAGCGACAATGGTCCTGCATTGAACTTCAACGCTGGTGACCTTTCCGTAACTGGTGGTAACCTCAACATGGGTGGTAACAAAATTACTAACCTTGGTAAAGGTACTAACGATACAGATGCGGTTAACTTGAAACAATTGAAAGATTCCCGTACAATCGTTAAATCTACTGATGGTTCCGTAGGTGTTCGTGAATCTGAAAGTGCTGATGGTGCTAAAGTATACGACTTGTCTACTGGTGCAAGCCCTCGTTTCGATGAGTTAACTGATGAAATCGGTCGTGTAGGTGCACAAGGCGCAGCTCTTGCGCATTGAAACCTATCAATACGATCCATTAGAACCAACTCAAATCATGGCTGGTTATGGTAACTACCGTGGTAACTCCGCTATTGCAATGGGCGTTGCTCATTACAAAAACGAGTCCACAATGATGCATGCAGGCTTAGCTTGGGCAGGTGGTTCCCGTCACATGATGGCAAACGCTGGTGTAACTTGGAAAGTTGGCAACCGTGATAGCGAAGCTGCTGTAGCAGATCGTTACCGCAAAGGCCCTATCAGCTCTGCTTATGCAATGCAACAAGAAATGGCTTCCGTTAAAGCACAAAACGCTGGATTAAAAACAGAAGTATCTGATTTGAAAGCTGAAAACGAACAAATGAAAGCTCAAATTGCTGCTATGATGGCAAAACTTGGTATGTAATCATTTGTGAGTGTAAGAACTGAATGAACAAATGAAGGTAAGCGCTACCTAGCGTAGGCTTACCTCTCCTATTGTTATGAAAATAATGCTTTTAAATATGAACGTGAAACGTGAGAGATACTTTCACCATAATCTAACGATAGAAAAGAGGAATATAGAATGAAAAAATCTACATTGCTTGCTTTGCAGCGGCTCTTGTTATTTCTACAGGCGTTGTAGGTGCACAATCCGCTCAACATATGACGATAATCTGATTTTTACGTAATCCAGTATCTGCTCCAGCATTGGGCAATGTAGTATTGGTTCCTGTGGCTAGCCCACAAACAGTGTCTGCTGTTCATGATTATGTGAAAGCTTGGCAAAATGCGGAAATCAACATCGCAAAAGCTAAAGTAAAATACGAAAACCATGAACGTATGACTAAAGCTGAGAAAAAATGGTTGCATTCCTATGACAAACACAACTATGCTGACTACTTCCGTACACATTCCATCGGTCGTGTACATGGTCAAGAAGTGTTCATGAACTGGAATGGTGAAAAAACCGTAATAAAAACGAATACGAATACTTTGAAATGCCTAAATACAATAAAGAAGACGGTTTCACTAACAGCTATGGTTACAATGTATTGCGCGGCATGACAGATCGTAATAACGAAATTATCCAAAAACAAAAAAAAGTTGGCGGTCCTATGACTGACGACGAAGCACAAAGCATTAGAAGATGCTATTTTGGATGTAATGGCTAAAGACCAAGAAAACGTTTCTAACGAAGAACTTCGTCACTACATGAACGAAACAATTTGGTTCGCAGCTAAACAAACTGTAAAAAATAAAGCTAGTGAAGAACCTACTGTTCAAGATGAACACACTGTAGATCTTCGTGAAGCGATCAATCGTCCAGCTAACCAAGAAACTAAAAAGTAGACTTGCGCGCTGCGATTCAATAATAAGGTTTGTAAATTTAACTATAAATCATTAACACACTGAGAGCTCGGCATAAACGATATACAATGAATTAGGAAATGATGTGTGACGCACAGTGTATATAATGAACAATTACATATGGCCCTCATACGGCGATTGTTTGAGGGCCTTGTGTACCCTGGCCCCCGACTAGGGGCACACAATCCTTATGCGAAACGACGCCATCCGAAAACGCATGGCGTTGTTTTTTTGTAGTTTATGTATTGTTGCCCATTACTTAATAGCTCAATAGCTGTACAAATATAAACAATTATAAAATAATAGACTGCTTATATTAACTACATTTTCTATACATTTATGAAGAAAAACGCCTTATTACTATGTTTTATCTTCATCTAATTTAGAAAGTTTATATATTTTAGATGAAGATAAACTTGTATAAGATATACAAATATAATGTAAATATAAACTGATAAGATCCATTTTATACTCTTATATATATAATGTATTAGTATTATATATAATTATAAGAGAAAACCCTTGTTCTATGCTGATGTGGAGATATTTTCTCATATCTAGAAAATTCAGTTTATCTTGTTTAGAAATATAAAATTTATTTTAATTATTTTTAGGAATTCTATTTACAATTAGTTTATAAATTGTTATCATATTAATATCTTAATGAATAGTGTGAACGTGTGTCATAAACAATTCATGAAACAAAAATGTATATAAGGCATTTAGTGTTTTCTTTATAAGAGAAAAGGGTTCATAGTTTTCTATGAATAAGGTTTTTAAAGGTCGTTTATAGCAAATCTAAAGGCTGCCGTAGTAGTACCTGAAACTGCTAAAAATAATAACGGCAAAAAAAAGTATTAGCTAGCGTATTGGCTGGTTTAGCTGTAGCTGGTGCTATGGGTGGCGTTGCTCCACAAGAAGCAATGGCAAATGCAGATTATAATAATAGCCATGTTAATATCTGGGCTAACACTCAGCCTGGTTTTAATGGGGAGAATATAATGTTGGTCAAACTCCATCGTTGTAGGTTATGCAAATACTACAGATAATGTAAGGGTCATGATGGAAAGGTAGCTATTGGTGCTAAAAAATACATCTACAAATAACGCAACTACTGCAGTAGGTAATAGAAATACAGCTACAGGCGGTGCTGCTACAGCTGTTGGTGCTGGTAATACTGCATCTGGCAATGGTTCTGTTGCTGTTGGTAATGTAAATAATGCTGATGCTAAAGCTGCCGTTGCTATTGGTACCTACAATAATGTTAATTACACCAAAGGCTCTTGGGAAACAACGCCTAAAAAAGCAGGTGAATATTCTACTGTGTAGGTAATTACTCTAGTGCTACTGGTACTAAGCGCTTCTGCTATGGGTGTATATACTAATGCTACTGGTGCAGGTTCTTTTCTGCTGGTTACAACAATAATGCAAAGGCCAAAACTCAGTTGCCATTGGTTCTGAAAATACATCCCACGTGGCAGACACTGTAACTTTAGGTCAATTTAATAATGCAAAAACAATGGGTGGTATCTCCATCGGTAAAAATAACTTGACTGACTCTGCAGATGGTAATCGCGGTGATGTAGAACGTAATAAAGAAAATTCCCAAATTGCTATCGGTCGTGATAATACAGCGACTAACTTAGATGCTATTGCAATTGGCCGTGATACACATGCTACAGGCTCTGGTGCAACAGCGTTAGGTGCTCGTGCTGATGCATCTGGTAACAACTCCATTGCTATCGGTCAAAGTGGTAAAAAACTTCCTGATCGTGTTGTTGCATCTGGTGTAAACTCTATTGCTATCGGTATGCAATCTCAAGCAGCTGGCGAAGCTGGTATTGCTGAAGGTGCTGGTGCTCGTGCAGGTGGCAAATACGGTGTTGCATTAGGTCGTACAACTAAAGCAAATGCTGAGGCTGCAATTGCTTTGGGTAGTGCTGCAGAGGCGAACATTGCTAATGGTGTAGCTCTTGGTTCCTCTTCTATAACAACAACAGATAAAGGCGTTCTTGGTTACAACCCATCTGATTTACATAACCGTAAATACACTAACTTACAAGGCAATGTACAGAAAGCAACTACAGCTGCTGTATCCATCGGTAATGGCAGTACATTGACTCGTCAATTGACAGGTCTTGCTGCTGGTACTGCAGATACTGATGCTGTTAACGTGGCTCAATTGAAAAACGTTGGCGTTGCTGTGACTGGTAACACTGGTTCTAGCGACTTCTTGACTGACGGCGGTAAATTGAACGTTCGTGGTGAAGGTCGTGTATCTGTAGCTGCTAGTGATGACGGTGCTAAGGATTCCAAATTAACTGTGAAATTCGATGATACTGACTTAGTTAAAGCTGGTAGAAACGTAACTGTTGATACATCTGTGAAAGACGGTAAAACTACTTACACAATCAATGCTGCTGACACAGCTGCTAAATATGACTTCTTAACAAATGCTACAGCTAACGGTGGTAAACTTGACGGTGAAGCAACACCTACAAAAGTTCAAAGCGGTACTACAGTTAACTATGCAGCTGGTAAGAACTTAACAGTTAAACAAGATATTGAAACATCTCTTGGTCAACAAACATATACATATTCCTTGAATAAGGACCTTAAAGAAATTACATCCATCACTAACAATGGTGGTCCTACAATGAACTTTGGTTCTAACAACATCAGCATTACTGGTGGTAACTTGGATCTTGGTGATCACAACATCACTAACCTTAAATCTGGTGGCGACACAATCAACAACGCAGCTAACATTGGCGACGTAACTCGTATTTCCAAAGCTAATGACTTGCATGTAGCTCCTACAGCAGGCACTAATAACAATGTGGCTGAATACACACTGTAGATGCTAACAAAAGGTTACATTAACATACCAAGATGGTAATGGCAAAACTGTAAATGGGCCAAGGCTGTTATCGACTTGAGCGGTTTGAAAACTGGCGACATGAGCTCTTTCAACGTGAAATCTACTGCTACAGAAGGTAAAAGTGGCACAAGGTTCTGCTGGCGTTCAAGAAATCCGTGACAGCAAAACTGTGGAAATGCAAGCCGGCAAAAAACATGACCATTAAACAAACTAATAATAATGGTAATGCAGCTGTTGAATTTGCATTGAATAAAGACATCGATTTGACTCCAGATGGGTCTATCAAAATTGGTGACACTAACATCACTGACAATGGCTTGACTATTAACGGTGGTCCATCCATTACAAAAACTGGTATCAATGCTGGTGATTTGAAGATTACTAATGTGAAAGCTGGCGTAAACGACAACGATGCAGTTAATGTTAGCCAATTGAAACAAGTTCGTGCTGACGAACGTCACATTAAAACCAGGTGAATACGCAGTTGATAACAACGGAAAAGTTACAATGACATACCTTGATGGCAACAACAAAGACGTTCCTAACGAAACGGCTGTTATCACAGGTATTGCTAAACAAGATCTTTCCAATATCAACAATGGTGGCGAAACAGTCATCCAAAATCTTGCTAAAAAAATCCATCGATATGGAAAATGGTAAGAATACAAAGGTTCTCAACCGTGAAATAAATGGCGTTAAAACTTTCAAAGTAGACGTTGAAGGTGATTTAACTGACATTACATCCATCACAAATAAAGATGGCGACGGCAAAGTTGTATTTGGTGGTAACCAAACTGTAAACGTTGCAGGCGATCAAACATTAACTTGAATGCTAAAGTTGGTGACATCACTGGTTTAACTAACGTAACGTTGGATGCTCCAGACTTCGCTAAAAAGGTCGTGCTGCAACTGAAGAACAATTGAACATTGTTAATAACAAGTTCAATAACACAGTTGGTTTGACTGGTAACACAGGCGCTACTGAATTACAAAAATTGAACAAACAAGGCGGCTTGAGCTTCGGCGTTGTAGGTGCTAACAATGGTGAGTACATTAAAACAACTGCTTCTGGTTCCAATGTAGTAGCTGACTTGTCCGACAGCGCTAAAAATAAATTGAACAGCACTGTTGTAGTAGAAGGTAAAAACGCTGCGAAAGGTAACTAGCAATGTAATTCAAAATGCAGATGGCAGCACAAAAACTGTATATACTGTAGATGTTAACAACGTAAAACCTACTGCAGCTTCTACTGAAAAAAGTACAAGCTAAAGCAGACGTAGCTGGTTCTAGCGACAAAAATATCGCTAAAGTTCCCCTAAAGCTGGTGAAAACTTCGGTGATGCAGGTGCAACTTACGAAGTAAACGTATCCCGTAACGACGTAAAAGATGCAGCTCGTGAAGCAGTAACTGTAAATACTACAAACACAACAAACAACCCTATCACAGTTACACCTGTACAAGATGAAGCAAATCATAACACTACATACCAAGTAACATTCGATGGCGACAAAGCTGCTAAACAAATTCCTTTGACTTACAAAGCGAATGGCACAAACGAACAAAAAGTTACATTGGATAAAGGTTTGAACTTCACAAACGGTAAAAACACAACAGCTTCTGTAGATGCTGAAGGCGTTGTTAAATACGATGTGAACAAAGACTTAGTTAACATCAATTCCATTTCAATACTACAAATGGTCCAAAAATGGAATTTGGTCCTAACTCCATTAACATCACAAATGGCCCTATCAACATGGGTGACCAAAACATCACTAACCTTAAATCTGGTGGCGATGTGATCGATAACGCTGCTAACATTGGCGACGTAAAACGTATTTCTAAAGCTAACGACTTGCACATTGCTCCAACATCTTCTGACCGTCAAGGTGAAACTACTACATCTTACGCTTACGATGCAGCAAGCAAATCTGTAACATTGAAATATAACGATGGTAACGGTGTTAACCAATCTGGTACAGTGGCGAAAATCGACTTGTCCGGTTTGGCTGATCAAATCAAAGACGGTTACTCCTTCTCCACTGACGCTAAAGGCAATGTAGTTGGTAATCATGCTGTTACACCTGTAGCAAATGGTAAAACTGTTTCTTATGCAGCAGGTAAAAACTTAACTGTTGCTCAAAATATTGATAATGCAACTGGTGAACATACTTACACATATGCATTGTCCAATGATGTTGATTTAACACCAAATGGTTCCTTGAAAATTGGTGACACTATTCTTAACAATGGTGGCTTAACAATTACAATATGGGTACATCCGTAACTAAAACTGGTATCAACGCTGGTAACTTGAACATTACTAATGTGAAAGCAGGCGTAAACGATACTGATGCAGTTAACGTAAAACAATTGAAAGATGCTCGTACAGTAGTAACTTCCAACGATAACTCCGTAACAGTTAACAAAACTGAAAACGGTAACCAAGTTACTTATGACTTGCATGTAGCTCCAGGTGCTGCACAATCCGTATGGAATGTGAAATCCACTGGTAACACAACTGCTGATTCTGAAGCAGCTGCAAAACTATCACTGATGGTAAAACAGTTGAAATGGCAGCAGGCAAAAACTTGACTGTAAAACAAACTAGCAACAACGACGGTGCTAAGTTGAATACGGTCCGCGACATCAAAGTTGAATACGACGTTTAAAGATGGTGACAAAATCGGCGTAAACGGTAAAGATGGTTCCTCTGTTGTAATCAAAAAGACGGCTCCATCGGCCCAAATGGTAAAGATGGTAAAGACGGTCTTTCTAAAAACGAAAAAAACGAACCTGGTCCTGCGGCATCACTTATCGTATACAATCGGCGGCATGATGGTTTGAAATTCAAACAACACTGATACAGGCAGCCTTGTAAAAAGTTCAAGGTGAAGGCGTAGATAAAACAACTTCTGCATCCTTCAAGAGCGCTGCTGGTAACATCAACGTAAAGGGGTACGACAACAACATCATTAAAAAACTCCTGCTACCTTAAATTCTTCGATGGCGGTATGTGAATATGGGCACTAACGCTGGTGGCGATAATATTGGCGACGTTAACCGTATTTCCAAAGCTAACGACATTCATGTCAAAGACAAAACATACACAGTGAACGCTGATAAAACAGTTACATTGGAATATGTTGATGGCAATGATAATACAGTGAACAAAACAGCTAAGATCGACTTGAGCAACTTGCCAACAGGCGATAAAGCTGCTGTTGAAAGCGTAGTTAAAAAAATCTGCTGCAGCAGGCGACACTAACATCGCTGACATCACTGTAGCTGACGGTAAACAAACTGGTGATGCGAATGCTAAATACGAAGTAAATGTTTCCCGTAATGCTGTTAAAGATGCAGCTCGTGAAGCGGTTACTGTAAATAATGCAAACACTACTAACAATCCAATCACTGTTACACCTGTTCAAGATGAAACAAACCATAACACAACTTATACAGTAACATTCGATGGCGATAAAGCTGCTAAACAAATTCCTTTGACATACAAAGCGAATGGCTCTAACGACCAAAAAGTTACATTGGATAAAGGTTTGAACTTCACTAATGGTTCCAACACAACAGCTTCCGTAGCTGCTGATGGCGTAGTTAAATACGATCTTAACAACAACGTAAACTTGACTCCATCTGGTTCCTTAACTATTGGTGATACTGTTGTTAATAACGGTGGCTTAACTATTTCCGGTGGCCCATCTGTTCTTAAAACTGGTATTAATGCTGGCAACTTGAATATCACTAACGTAAAAGCTGGCGTAAACGATACTGATGCAGTTAATGTTAAACAGTTGAAAGATTCTCGTACAGTAGTAACTTCAACGATAATTCCGTAACAGTTAACAAAACTGAAAACGGCAACCAAGTTACTTACGACTTGCATGTAGCTCCAGGTGCTGCACAATCCGTATGGAATGTGAAATCCACTGGTAATACAACTGCTGATTCGAAACTACTGCAAAAACTATCACTGATGGTAAAACAGTTGAAATGGCAGCAGGGTAAAAACTTGACTGTTAAACAAACTAGCAACAACGACGGCGCTAAAGTTGAATTCGACTTGGCTAACGATATCAAGATTGGTAACGATGGCAAAGACGGTAAAGATGGCGTTGACGGTAAAATCGGCGTAAACGGTAAAGACGGCTCTTCTGTTGTAATCAATGGTAAAGACGGTTCCATCGGCCTCAATGGTAAAGATGGTAAAGACGGTCTTACTATCCGTGGCGCTAATGGTCAAGACGGCGTAAATGGTACAAACGGTACTAACGGTATCACTCGTATCGTATACGAAGACAAAAACAACAACAAACACGAAGTGGCTACTACTGATGACGGCTTGAAATTCACTGGTAATAACACTGATGTTGTAAACAAAAACAAATTGAACAGCCTTGTTAAAGTTCAAGGTGAAGGCGTAGATAAAACAACTTCTGCATCCTTCAAGAGCGCTTCTGGTAACATCAACGTAAAAGCTGATGGTACTGATACTCTCGAAGTTCAATTAAACAAAGATTTGAAAAACATCACTTCCATTAAGAATGATGGCCCTGCAACTATGACAATTGGCGGCAACGAATTCAAATTCGATGGCGGCAATGTGAACATGGGTGGCAACAACATCACTAACCTTAAATCTGGCGGCGATGTAATCGATAACGCAGCTAACATCGGCGATGTAAAACGTATTTCCAAAGCTAACGACTTACACATTGCACCAACTCAATCTGATCGTGCAGGTGAAACTACTACATCTTACTCCTATAATGTGGCAGACAAATCCGTTACATTGAAATACAACGATGGCAATGGCGCTAACCAAGCTGGTACAATCGCGAAAATCGACTTGTCTGGTTTGGCGATCAAATCAAAGACGGCTATTCCTTCTCCACAGATGCGAAAGGTAATGTAGTTGGTAACCACGCTGTAACAGCAGTAGGCAACGGTAAAACTGTATCCTACGCAGCAGGCGATAATTTGACAATTACTCAAAATATCGATAATGCAACTGGTGAACAAACTTATACATATGCATTGTCTAATGACATCAAAGTTGGTAACGACGGTAAAGATGGTAAAGACGGTGTTGATGGTAAAATCGGCGTAAACGGTAAAGATGGTTCTGCTGTTGTAATCAACGGTAAAGATGGTTCCATCGGCCTCAATGGTAAAGACGGCAAAGACGGTCTTACTATTAAAGGCGCTAACGGTCAAGATGGCGTTGACGGTAAAAACGGCAAAGACGGCATGACTCGTATCGTATACGAAGATAACAGCAAGAATACACACGAAGTGGCTACATTGGATGATGGCATGAAATATGCTGGCGACGATGCACAAGGTGCAGATAAATCCAAAGTTATCGCTAAGAAATTGAACGAAACTATGGATGTTGTTGGTGGTGCAGATAAGTCCAAATTGACTGACAACAACATCGGTGTGAACAACGTAGATGGCAAATTGAAAGTTCAATTGTCCAAAGAAGTTAACTTGACTCCAGCAGGTTCCTTAACAATTGGCGATACTAAGATCACTGACGGTGGTTTAGTAATCAACCATGGTCCATCCATTACTAAAGGTGGCATCAATGCTGGTGACTTGAACATCACTAACGTGAAAGCTGGCGTAAATGACACTGACGCAGTTAACGTAAAACAATTGAAATCCGCTAAGACAGAAGTTAAAGCTGGTGACAACGTAACAGTTGATAAAACAATTGGTGCTGATGGTCAAAACATTTACACAGTAAATGCAAAAAGCAACTAACCTTGGCGATGCTGAACTTAACTACACAGCTAACGGCGGTGCTAAACAAAAAGTTAAATTGTCTGAAGGCTTGAACTTCGTTGACGGTAACTACACTAAAGCTTCCGTCGATGCAAACGGTGTTGTTAAATACGACGTAACACTTGGTAAAGTGAAAGACGGCGTTGACGGCAAACCAGGCGTAGATGGTGAAAATGGTATCGCAACAGTTAAAACTGTAGTAGATACAATCAACAACTCCGGTTGGAAAGGTGACGTTACTGGTAACACAGTAGGCGATCACAAATGCAACAATCGTAAAACCTGGCACAACTGTAAACTTCGGTGCAGGTAAAAACTTAACTGTTGAACAAATCGTTGATGCAGTAACTGGCAACCACACTTACAACTATGCATTGTCCGACGATATCAAAGTTGGTAATGACGGTAAAGACGGTAAACCAGGTGTTGACGGTAAAGATCGGTGTAAACGGTAAAGACGGTTCTGCTGTTGTAATCAACGGTAAAGACGGCTCTATCGGCTTGAATGGTAAAGACGGTAAAGATGGTCTTACTATCCGCGGTGCTAACGGTCAAGACGGTGTAAACGGTACAAACGGTACTAACGGTATGACTCGTATCGTTTACGAAGATAGCAACAACAACAAACACGAAGTGGCTACTACTGATGACGGCTTGAAATTCACTGGTAACAACGAAAGCGTCGTAAACAAAAACAAACTTAACTCCACAGTTAAAGTTAAAGGTGAAGGCGTTACTGAAGAGCAAGAAAAAGCATTTGAATCTGCTGCAGGTAACATCGCTGTAACTGCTGATGGTAACGATACTTTGAACATTCGCTTGAATAAAAACATCAAAGGCATCGACTCCATCCAAACTAAGGAAATCCACTTAGGTACACCTGATAACTACACAACAATTAAGAAAGATGGGGACCGCATTAAATACGGTGACAAAACATTCGCTAACACTGACGATATCTGGACAATCCAAGCTAATGGCACAGATGTTCCAGCTAACGGCGGTAAAGTAAATGTTAAAGGTGCTGACGGTATCACAGTATCCAAATCTGCTAATGGCGAAATGACAATTAGCGGTTCTGGCCTTGGTACAATGAACAGCTTCAACGTTAAATCTTCTGGTAATACTACTGCTGATTCTGAAACAGCAGCTAAGAAAATTACTGATGGTAAAACTGTTGAATTCTCCGGCGGTAAAAACCTCACTGTAAAACAAACTAGCGACGAAAACGGTGCTAAAGTAGAATATGCATTGAGCAACAATGTGATCTTACAAATAAAGGTTCCTTAACAGTTGGCGATACTAAGATCACTGATGGTGGCTTGGTAATCAACAATGGCCCATCCGTAACTAAAGACGGCATCAATGCTGTTAATAAACAAATTACTAACGTTGAAGACGGTGTAAACGATACTGATGCGGTTAACGTACGTCAATTGAAAGCAGCTAAAACTAACCTTGTTGACGGTCAAAACACTAAAGTGACTGGCGACGGTTCTAAAGCTAACCCTTATAAAGTTAATGTTGAAGGCGATTTGAACAAAATCACTTCCATCACTAACAACGAAGGCGATGGTAAATTAGAATTCAAAGGTGACCAAGTAGTTAACGTAGCTGGCGACAACACAATCAAGCTTGATGGTAAAACTGGTGACATCACTGGCTTAACTAACAAAACTCTTGATTCCGCTGACTTCGCAACTAAAGGTCGTGCCGCAACTGAAGAACAATTGAAACTTGTTCAACAAGAAGCAGCTAAAAAATCTACTGAAAAGTACAAGCTAAAGCTGATGCTAATAACATCGCTAAAGTAGCTCCTAAAGCTGGCGATACATTCGGTGCAGCTGGTGCAACATACGAAGTATCTGTAGATAAAAATGACGTTAAAGATGCAGCTCGTGAAGCAGTTACTGTAACAGGTGACAACAAAGCGATCACTGTAGACGTTCAACCAAATGCTACTAACCATACAACTAACTACCAAGTTAACTTCAATGGTAAAGAAGCAGCTAAGCAAATTCCATTGACTTACAAAGAAAATGGTGGCAACGCTAGAACAGTAATGTTATCTGAAGGTTTAGACTTCTCTAACGGAGTAAATACTACTGCTCACACTGATGCGAACGGTAAAGTATCCTTCGACGTAAAAGGTGACCTCACTAACATCACTTCCATTTCCAATAACTCCAATGGTCCTAAAGTATCCTTCGGTGGCGATACTGTAAATATCACTGGTGGCAACCTCAACATGGGTGGCAACAAAGTTACTAATGTTCAACGTGGCACAATGATAACGATGCAGTAAACGTTAAACAGTTGAAAGATTCCCGTACTACATTGACATCTGATGACCAATCCGTAGTATTGAAGAAAACTGAAACTGCTGATGGCGGCTTGAACTATGACCTTTCCGTAAAAGGCGCAGTTGACCCTCGCGTTGATCAATTGAACGAAGAAATCGGTCGTAGGTGCACAAGGTGCAGCATTGTCCGCATTGAAACCTATGCAATACGATCCATTGGAACCAACTCAAATCATGGCTGGTTATGGTAACTACCGTGGTAACTCCGCGATTGCAGTGGGCGTAGCTCATTACAAAAAACGAGTCCACAATGTTCCATGGCGGCTTGTCCTGGGCTGGCGGTTCTAGCCACATGATGGCAAACGCTGGTGTAACTTGGAAAGTTGGTAACAGAGATGCTGAAGCAGCTGTAGCAGACCGCTACCGCAAAGGTCCTATCAGCTCTGCATACGCAGTACAAACTGAAATGGCAGCAATGAAAGCTCAAAACGCCGGATTAAAAGGTGAAGTATCTGACTTGAAATATGAAAACGAACAAATTAAAGCTCAAAACGCTGGTCTACAAAGTGAAGTAGAAGTATTGAAAGCTCTCAAATGGCTGCAATGATGGCGAAAATGGGTATGTAATTTAGTTAGCAATGGATACAACTGGTATGGGTTCCTTCGGGAGCCCTGAACCAGCACATTAATTCGACTATGAAAAGAGGAATAGATATGAAAAATCTACAATGCTTGCTTTCACAGCGGCACTTTTAATGAGCGCAGCATCCATCACTGGTCACGCAGCAAGCGCACCAACATACGATGATAACTTGATCTTGCCAAACCCTGCATCTGCACCTGGTTTGAGCAATGTTGTATTGGTACCTGTGGCTAGCCCACAAGTAGTACAATCTCTTCATGATTACGTGAAAGCATGGGAAAATGCTGAACAAAAAATCGCTTTAGCAGAAGCTAAACGCAACAATCATGAACAATTGACTAAAGCTGATAAAAATGGCTGCATTCCAAAGATAAACATAACTATGCTGATTACTTCCGTACACATTCTTTAGGTCGTGTACATGGCTTTGAAACAGCTTTAAATTGGAACGGTGAAAACCGCAACAAAAAACGAATACGAATACTTTGAAACACCTAAATACAATGAAAAAGATGGCTTCGTAAATAGCTATGGTTACAACGTATTGCGTGGCATGGTAGATCGTGTTAACGAAGTTGTACAAAAGCAAAAACAAGTAGGCGGTCCTATGAATGACGACGAAGCACAAGCATTAGAAGATGCAATCTTGGATATCCTTGCACAAGAGCAAGAACATGTATCTAACGAAGAACTTCGTCACTACATGAACGAAACAATTTGGTTCGCTGCTAAAGAAACAGTTAAAAAATAAAGCAAGTGAAGAACCAACTGCTGCTGATGAGCACGTAGTAGACCTTCGCAAAGCTATTAACGAACCAATGGGTAGCAATGACTACAACAAAGTTGATTTGCGCAGTGCGATTCAACAATAAACAATATCTATAGTAATGTAGGTATTGTAGCCTTTTCTTCTCTCGTTAAAAGGCTTAGTCGATCTCTAACATATACTGATGATATATGATGTATCCCTTACATATATATCTAAATGACACATTGGCCCTTATATTGAGTTTATGAGGGCCCTATACCCTGGACCCCGACTAGGGAACACAAATCCATTATTAAACAACGCCATCCGGTTGGATGGCGTTGTTTTATTTATAATAAATGGCGTTGTTTTTATTTATAATAACTAAAAAATATGGTAGCCTTATATAATATATACTATATAAGGAATATAATACGTGATAAGGGTAATATAAAGGTACGCGGAAATAAATATACATATTGGTGAGGGTATAGACCAGGTACTAAAACAAGACTTATAAATGCCTAAAATAGTAAACTAACGATATATTAATCCAATTGCATAGTATTAGAATATTTATATAATTAATAAATACAATATATAGTATGATAAGTAAAAAGGAATATACCATATAAAGAGATATAGAAAAAGTTTGTAAAATTTTAAAATTAGGGGTTGCGCCCCTCGGTTCTTTGTAATTATAATAGCTATACAGTCGTTCGAAGCGACTGTTTATTAGTTAGCAAACACTAGATAAAATCTATGTTTGTTGATAATCGTTTTAGAATAAAATGTAATTCCTGGTTCAAACAGAAATTACAAAATCTAAAAAAGATTATAAAAAGGTGTTGACATGAAAGTGACAACATGTTATTATAATCTAGTCGCCAGTTGGTGAAATGCTTCGAAAGAAAGTGCTTCGAAGCTAGATAAAATCTAGTTTAACTGGTACGATCTTTGAAAACTGAACAATGATAGGTAATCAATCAATACGATTGAACATATGCCAGAGTGCGGGTTTTGACAAAGTCAAAACCAACCATAATTCAAAGTTACTTACATGTAACGACAACAAATAATGAGCTATTCAAATAGCTTCAAGATATCTTGGAGAGTTTGATCCTGGCTCAGGACGAACGCTGGCGGCGTGCTTAACACATGCAAGTCGAACGAAGAGCGATGGAAGCTTGCTTCTATCAATCTTAGTGGCGAACGGGTGAGTAACGCGTAATCAACCTGCCCTTCAGAGGGGACAACAGTTGGAAACGACTGCTAATACCGCATACGATCTAATCTCGGCATCGAGGATGGATGAAAGATGGCCTCTATTTATAAGCTATCACTGAAGGAGGGGATTGCGTCTGATTAGCTAGTTGGAGGGGTAACGGCCCACCAAGGCGATGATCAGTAGCCGGTCTGAGAGGATGAACGGCCACATTGGGACTGAGACACGGCCCAGACTCCTACGGGAGGCAGCAGTGGGGAATCTTCCGCAATGGGCGAAAGCCTGACGGAGCAATGCCGCGTGAGTGATGACGGCCTTCGGGTTGTAAAGCTCTGTTAATCGGGACGAAAGGCCTTCTTGCGAATAGTTAGAAGGATTGACGGTACCGGAATAGAAAGCCACGGCTAACTACGTGCCAGCAGCCGCGGTAATACGTAGGTGGCAAGCGTTGTCCGGAATTATTGGGCGTAAAGCGCGCGCAGGCGGATTGGTCAGTCTGTCTTAAAAGTTCGGGGCTTAACCCCGTGATGGGATGGAAACTGCCAATCTAGAGTATCGGAGAGGAAAGTGGAATTCTAGTGTAGCGGTGAAATGCGTAGATATTAGGAAGAACACCAGTGGCGAAGGCGACTTTCTGACGAAAACTGACGCTGAGGCGCGAAAAGCCAGGGGAGCGAACGGGATTAGATACCCCGGTAGTCCTGGCCGTAAACGATGGGTACTAGGTGTAGGAGGTATCGACCCCTTCTGTGCCGGAGTTAACGCAATAAGTACCCCGCCTGGGGAGTACGACCGCAAGGTTGAAACTCAAAGGAATTGACGGGGCCCGCACAAGCGGTGGAGTATGTGGTTTAATTCGACGCAACGCGAAGAACCTTACCAGGTCTTGACATTGATGGACAGAACTAGAGATAGTTCCTCTTCTTCGGAAGCCAGAAAACAGGTGGTGCACGGTTGTCGTCAGCTCGTGTCGTGAGATGTTGGGTTAAGTCCCGCAACGAGCGCAACCCCTATCTTATGTTGCCAGCACT
>VOFH01003931.1_pt1:0-40000 | contig 67527 bp, 111 predicted proteins | sample 5384091 | NCBI WGS metagenome assembly VOFH01 (sample SAMN12384727, study PRJNA508395) | human gut metagenome | isolation source: healthy gut G | host: Homo sapiens | reverse complement strand
ATGGGTAAATCTACCAGAACGTCATAAAAAATGATGCACCTGCATATCAATATATACCTGCTACCACAATGGGGCGGTATCAATCTCTTGATGAAACAATCGATGCTATCGTTTACACCGGTGCTTTCAGACATATAACAGGTCCTGCTAAATCCCATACACCGATGAATATTTACAAATTAAAACTTCAACCTAATTCATGGATCTCTATTTCTGAGAATATGACTTGGAATACAGGCTTCCTTTGTGATTAATGGTACAGGTAGTGCCAATGGTGAAAGCATAGAATCTGGAGACTTTGTACTTTTCAACAATGATGGAGAGCGCTTTGAGGTAGAGTCTGGTGATGAAGGTCTTGAAATCTTCGTTCTCGCTGGAGAACCACTCAATGAACCAGTGGTAAAACAAGGGCCATATGTTATGACAAATAAAACAGAGGTTCTCCTCGCTTATGGAGAATACATAAACGGTAAATTTGGCCGCGAAGAAGCTATTATGTAATACGTAAATCTTACTCTACAAGAAAAGATACACCCCTATAAGCCACGTTAACTAGCTTATAGGGGTTTGTTTTATACTAAACTTATCTTTACTTGTTTATCTAAAGCAAATGCAATCTTACAGAGAGTACTAATACTTGTATTTGCACCTTGTTCTATTCTTGCAATTGTGGATTGAGGGACACCAGATTTTTCAGCTAAATCACGTTGTGTTAAACCGGCTGCTTCACGGCTTTTGCAATCACTATAGCACTTTCTAGATTAGCTGATTCTTTTTCAAATCTGGCTTTAAACTTTGGATCTTTTAATTGTTCTTTCAGAAAATCGTCAAATTTAATTGTTGGCATAATATTCCTCCTCAAACTCGCGCCTAATTTGTTTGGCATGAATTATCTCTCTTTTAGGTGTTTTCTGCGTTTTCTTAGTAAATCCATGTGTAATAATATATCTATTATTAATTACATGAAAGTATAATGCCCTTTGAATACTATTAGGACATTTAAGACGGATTTCATATAGATTTTTATCCACTTTCTTTACCCACTGCATATATTGAGCAACTAACAATCCTGAATCCTGGATTTTATGTATTAATGAAAACATTTTATCCGAATCAGATTCAGTAAGTGATTCTAAAAATTCTAGAAATTCATTATGTCCATTAGGTCTTGTATAGAACTCAAACTTAGGTTTCTCCATCCCAATCCTTCTTTTTCTTCTATGATAGCATATATGCTATCATGCTTCAATTTTAAATAGTTTTATATCCTCTAAATTCTTATCTTTACTATATAGATACGTGAATAGTTTTTGGTAGCTTAAAGAATTAATGGGGATGATTTAACACCTTTGTAATTACTATTCAAGTTTATATTGATTTGCCTATCTTTTTAGAGCGTTCAACTAGAATTTCAAGTTATATCATGTTTATTGATAATACATATATAGTTATATATATCTTATATTCACTTATGTGCTTTTAAGATACATCATTTCTCAATACATATGTTATACTAAAGTTCAAACTATACTTTAATAGGAGGTCTTATGTCTAAGAAAATTGCGGTTCTCGTGAATGAGGATACAATGCAGCGCTGTTCTTGTGGCGGTTGCTTAAAAGCATTTATGAATAAAGCGGATTCCTTTGAGCGTTATGCAGATGAGGATATTGAGTTGGTAGGTTTCACCCATAGTGGTGGGGATCTAGCCAAGAAAATCGAGTCTTTCAAGAAAAAAGGTGTTACTACCGTCCATCTTTCTACATGTACGCGTGGTAAGAATGAAAATTATGAAAGCATTGCAGAGCAGTGTGCAGAGGCAGGCTTTGATGTAGTGGGCTATACCCATGGTGGTGCCGTTTCTAAAGATGGTAAAGAAGCGATAGTACTTTCAGCTAAACCAGTAGTGGACAATGAATAACTTTGTACAATCTTTGATTAATTTTCGATGGTTGAGTAATGTATTATATTTGAATGTTAAGTAGTTACGTTAAGTAGTTAAATTAAGTAGTTAAATTGCTCTTCATAACTGACGTATAGCTAACAGATGAATGATTGTTCCATTATTCATTCTATATTTACGATGAAGATTTACTATATTCATAGTGTGTAAATGTTAGAGTACTATTTTGATTAATTATGATATGGTTATATCATTTGAAAGGTTGAGAGAATGAACAAGAAAATTACAGCAACTACATTATCTGTAGCTATGGCTGCGACAATGGCGCCTGCTATTATGCAAACTGCTCCAGTGAATGCTGCATCTAGTGCAGTACAAACATTGGCTGGTGGTGCTGTTGCTATGGCTTATGTATCTACTGCATTAAATAAAATGGATAACTCCGAACAAGGCCAACAAGAAAGCTTTGGCACGTACTAAGGAGAAAAACTGGTTACCTGAACGATAGTGCAGCGCAAGCACGTGTACAACGTATCCTGAAAACGTTAGAGGCTTCTCCTAGCGTAAAACGTTCTTACGTTGTTTATGCAAACCCTGATACAGAGTTTAATGCCTTTGCAACGCTTGGTCGTGTTATGTCTGTTAATAAAGGTGCTTTTAGATACCCTTGATGATAATCAATTGGCGTACGTAATGGCCCATGAAATTGCTCATGGTGAGCATAAAGATATTATCAATGGCGCTAAAAACAAATCGGCCTTTCTACAGCAGTCGGTATTGCAGCTGGGGGTAGTGAAGGGGCAGCGTTATTATCTAACGTAGCCGGCAACTATTTGTCTAACCAAGTATTTACAATGAGCCAAGAAAAAGCAGCCGATGAACTAGGCTTCAAGATTTTAAGTGAATCTCCATATAATGTGGGCGGTGCAGCTGGTTCTATGGCGGTACTACGCAACAAAGTGGGGGAACACTATCGTGAAGGGCTTTCACAAGTAGTGGCACCTAATAACCATCCTAAATTAACAGATCGTGTGAACAATAATATTGCTCGCATGTACACATACTCTGGAAACCACGTAAACGTGTCCAAAGGCGCGGTTTACGTCAATGGCGATAATATCTATAGCCCAGCAGGTAGCGGCCGTTATACAGGGGAAGAACGGGCGTATTACATGGCTGGTAAATTGGCACGTTTGTACCATAACAACCAAATTACGCCAGGCTCTGCATCCTATAGCGGTGGCACTGTAACGGTAGCCGGACAATCCATCGTATCTACCCCAAGTTCTGATGTAGCCCTACAAGTGGCAACAAACCTTAATAATGCCTTTGTTAAACCAGCAGGTGCAGCGGTTAATGCTAAAAATCCTGTAAAAGTAAAACAAGAGAAACCTAAAAAAGGCTAAACAAGAAAAGGCTAAACCTGTAAAGCAGAAAAAGCTAAACCGGCTAAAGGTAAAGAAGTAAAACCTGTTACTAAGGCTTCTACAACAAAACATACAGCTAAAGCTACAAATCATTCACTCTACGGACAATGGACGTAAAACAATCGATAGATAATTTGAGTATTTAGTTGTTTGATTGTTCATGTGGAGTTTCCTACAAGACCGGTTCTCAATGGGGCTCGGTCTTTTGTATGCCTTGAAGGCTACTGTATTACTTTATGGAACGAATAGTATATATGTGAGTCCGTATATGTTATAAAACTATAGATTTTCTATAACAAAAGCACTATAATATTATGTATCTATATATATCTATGTATTTGTATAATATGTTTTGTGATATATCAAATATTTCCTTGTAAAGTAAGTGTTTTTGTTACTTTCACAGTTAGCATAGCCTCCCATCGAGGCCGTTTCTTTTTTAGAGGAGTTGGATCTGAATGAAACAACCAGAATTGTCGCCCTATATGATGGCTCGAAAGCCATCTGGCATTCGCTTAGGACAAATTAAATTCTTGGAACGTAAGAACCCACCAATTTTGGTGAATGGTTCTATTGGTAATGTAATGCGTCCTATGCATCCCGCCATGCAGCGTCGGTTGTTCGATTTGGGCGGTGTGAATAGTCCGTTCCATAATGGTATCGTGCCATACGTACCAACTACGGGGACTGATGAATGTCGCGAAGCATTCCTTCATATTTTACGCAGCCAAGGTTTTGATACAACTGGTCTTGATGTACTCGTAACAGACGGTGCATCCATGGCGATGGAAATCATCATGCTCGGCGTATGTGGCGGTGCTGGTGAAGAGGAACGCCCTCTTTTAATGTTCAACCCATCTTATACAAACTATGATGCAGTAGGTCTTCGTATCGGTCGTAAAACAGTCACTGTTGATCGCGAGCTTTAATGAAAATGGCGAGTTTGAATTGCCATCCGTTGAAACTGTTGAACAACGCATTATCGATACAAAACCGGGTGCGTTGCTCATCATTCCTTACGATAACCCAACATGGTCAATTATTCAGTAAAGAAACATTGATTGAATATACAAAATTATGTGTTAAACATAATTTGTGGATTATTTCTGACGAAGCGTACCGCGAATTGGCTTACGAAAAGGGAAAGAAACATCTAGTATCTGGGCTTTAACTGATAAGGATGTACCTGGTATTGAAGGCCGTCGTATTAGCCTTGAAACGGCTAGTAAGGTATGGAATGCTTGTGGTTTGCGCATTGGCGCCATCATTACAGATAATAAATTGTGCTATGAAAAATCTGTAGCTGAATATACAGCGAACCTTAGTGCTAATACACTAGGCCAATATATCTTTGGTGCTTTGGCTCATGAAAGCCACGCAGAGCTTCATAACTGGTATGAGCAACAACGGGACTACTACCGTAAGATGATTTTTGAACTCTATGAAGGTTTTAAAGAGGTAGAACCTGATTTCATCGTATCTCGTCCAGAAGCGTCCATTTACTTTGTTATCGACGTACGAAAGGTAGCAAAACCTGGCTTTGACGGTGTAGAATTTGCCTCTTGGTGTGCTGAACATGGTGCAGTAAGCCTTGATGACGGTAAAGAGTATACACTTCTCATGGCTCCACTCAATGGTTTCTACAGTGGTAAAAAAGGTGAAGATAATCCAGGCAGAACGCAATTGCGCGTATCCTTCTGTGAAAATCCAGACTTATTGCGCTTGGCACCTGAATTACTATCTAAACTATTCAGAGCCTACGAAGCACAACGATAATGTAAGAAATATAATCATAATAACAAAAAAAATGAGTTCATAATTACATGTATTATATAGAGCTTTTTCTTTTTATCCCTAAGTATAGTGAATAAGGGAGAATTTTATTTTCTGTTTTCATCATAATCGGATCCCCTTAGTATTGATTTCGGCAGCGAGTTGCTCGCCAGGCACAGAGGTTTCCTCTGTTGTAGGATACGAAGTGTCTTCTAAGTTAAGCGTTTTTTTAATAATTTATCGATATCATCCGATTGAATGGATACCTCTTTATCATCCGATTGGATGGATACCTCTTTGTTATACCATTCGCCGAACTCACGAATTACTTTTTCGTTACGGCGGAAATAGGTATACTGATCAATCTTGCGAGACTCTACGAGTTCCGCATTTTCTAAGATACTCATAAATGTAGAGATGGAAGATTGAGATACACCACAGCGCTTTTGAATACTCTTAACACTTACACTGTTAGGGGAAATCGATAAGAGTTTTAGTGTGTACTTGTACACCAAATTCTTTCTCTGGTTGCTTTAGCCACAATATAATATCTAACCGATGTGGATTTGATAATGCTTTCAAGATTCTTAACGGGTCCATATGGCCTCCTCTGGTAATTCCAAAATAATGAGTGCCTAACCTTGACCGTGGTCTTGCATTATGCGGTCGTATTATACGCGTGTTGCTCCGTATAGGGTTTTCCTACTTTTATCATACGCTACTTTTCCTTTGAAAGCTAGATAAACTTATAAATTTCACGAATTGATGAATTTTGTTGCACCTATTTATAACAGAAAGTATGCAATAGTATAAGTATATAATGAGTATATATACATCCTATAGATACATTTATAATATAAAATCGTAAAATATAGAATATATTCATTTTTTTATGGTAATTTTTAAAGGTATTTTAGTTCTTAATAGAGAAATATATACTATATGAACTTATGTAAGTCTAAGCTTTGATTTAAAGGAGCTGAGTATATGGCAATTGATCGCAATGAAACATTTGACGTTATCGTTGTTGGTGCAGGGCCAGCGGGTTCTGCGGCGGCGTTACGCCTCGCAGAACAGCGAGTAAAGGTTTTGCTCATTGAACGCGGTACCGCACCAGGCGCTAAAAATATGATGGGTGGACGTATTTATACACATTCTTTAGAACGGTTAGTACCAGACTTTAGAGACCGTGCCCCATTGGAACGAAAGGTGACAAAAGAGCGCATTTCTATTGGCGCTGGCAATGAAATGACGACTATTGAGTACAGCTACGAAGATGGTCAACCGAATGAAGAGTCCTACGTAGTATTACGTGCTAAATTCGATAAATGGCTTGCTGAAGAGGCTGAGAAAAAGGGGCTCTTCTCGTATCCAATGTACAAGTAACGAGATCTCATTACTGAAGGAGAAGGCAAAAAAACAACGTGTTGTGGGTGTTCGGTGCCACGATGATGAAGTATATGCAAAACTTGTTATCATCGCAGAAGGCTCCAATACATTATTATTAGAAAAGACTGGCCTCACAGGCTCCTACAGATCCAAGTACAATGGCAGTAGGTGTAAAAGAGGTATATAAACTTAAGAAAGAAAGATCTTGAAAATCGCCTCATGCTGTCTGGTGATGACGGTATGGCATGGCTAACTTTAGGCGATATGACCTCTGGCTTATTAGGCGGTGGTTTTATTTACACAAATAAAGATAGCCTTTCTGTAGGTATGGTTGTAGGCCTTGAAGATATTGGCAAAGCCGATCGTTCTGTAGACGATATGCTGTCAGCTTTCACAAGCCATCCAAGAATTGCACCATTATTGAAAATGGCCAATTGAAGAGCATAGTGCTCATCTCGTACCAGAAGGTGGCTATAAATCTATGCCTGAGTTGGGCGGTAATGGGTATGTTATCGTCGGTGATGCGGCACGTATGTGTATGAATCTTGGCTATACTATTCGTGGTATGGACCTTGCCATCGAGTCCGGTATGTGTGCAGCAGATGCGGTTAACGTAGCCTTGCGCGACGAAAACATGGACCGTGTGGCTAAGTTGTATGAACGCCAAATCAAGGCTTCTTGGTTGCTGAAGGATTTGAAGCGTTACAAGAATATGCCTAAATTCCTTGCTACACATCCACGTATTTTCAATGAATACCCAGCATTTGTTAACAATTTGATGCGCGACGTATTCACTGTAAATGGTGATGGTGCAGTGCCAATGATGAAAAAATTATGCGCCGTGTCGGAGACATTGGCTTATTTACCTTGATTCGTGATGTTTGGAAAGGGTGCGTTCCCTATGAAATTAGAAGAGCGTTTGGGCGCCAATAAATATTATGTAGATGAAACGTCTCCTCATATCTTGGTGGATGGCGCTGGTTTTAGCCACGAAGAGAAAATGAAACTCGTAAACGGCTGTCCTGCCGGTCTATATACATTACAAGAGAATGGCGATTTAGCCTTTGATTTCGCTGGTTGCTTAGAGTGCGGTACATGCCGCGTTCTTTGTGGTGAAACAATAGTAAAAACATGGAAATATCCGCATAACGCTAAGGGCGTAGAATTTAGACAGGGGTGAGTGTATGGAGTTATTAGTATGTATCAAACAGGTTCCAGATACATCTGAGATTAAGCTGGATCCGGAAACAAATAATCTCATCCGCACAGGCTTGCCTAGCATTGTAAACCCTGACGATATGCATGCGTTAGAGGCGGCTCTTACGGTGAAAGACCAATATGAAGGTAGTCGTGTGACCGTTTTATCCATGGGCCCTCCACAGGCTGAAGAAGCGCTTCGCCAGTGTTTGTCCCTCGGCGCCGATGATGCAGTACTCGTTACAGATCGCGCATTCGGTGGTGCCGATACATTGGCTACTAGCTATACCATTGCGTCTGCCATCCGTCATATTCAACGGACTATGAACCGTCAATTCCAAATTATCTTCTGCGGTAAGCAGGCTATCGATGGCGATACGGCACAAGTAGGCCCTCAAATTGCAGAGGAACTCGGTATGGCACAAGCTACCTATGCCTGTGAACTATCCGTTGATCAATCTGCCCGAAAAGCAGTTGTGAAACGACAACATGAAAATGGCTATGAAATCGTAGAGGTTCCATTACCATTGCTTGTAACGGCTACAGCTGAACTCAACGAGCCGCGCCAACCAGGACTTTGGAGCTCTATTTACGCGAAACGTTATGAAATTTCCCATATTACATTACGTGATATGCCTAATATTGATGAAAGCCGTATCGGCCTTAATGGTTCCCCTACGCGCGTTCGTAAGGTATACCAACCACCTCTTCGCGGTAAAGTTGAAATGCTTCCAAACGTTGAAGAAGGTTCTAAAAAGGTTCTCGAATTGGCGTACAATATTAAGCCAGAAAATTTGCTCATCTATTAGTTCCAAGCGACGCACCCGTTGCGGCTGAGGAACCTAATGATGACGGTGTTGATGTGAAAGATCCCAGCGCAACGGGCTGCCACTGTTGAAAGTGTGTCCGCTAGCGATTTTAAAAGCGGTAGCAGCTGCTAAAGGTGATGAAAGTTCTAAAGGAGGTGACCGGTAATGGCCGTAACAAATTTTGATGAATATAGAGACGTCTTTGTTGTAGCCGATACCATCGATGACGTGGTACATCCGGTTACGTATGAACTAATCGGTCAAAGCTCGCCGCATTGCTAAGGAATTGGGCCAGGCTCGTTCAAGTTATGCTCCTTGGTGAGAATGTGCAAACCGAAGCAGAGGAACTGGTAGCACATGGTGCTGATATTGTTCACGTTTTTGAAAGTCCCCTTTTGAAATACTATACAACGGATGGCTACACTAAGGTGTTAACAGACTTCTTTGAAGACATAAGCCTAATATCCTCTTTAATTGGTGCCACTAACAATGGCCGTGACTTGGCGCCTCGCATGTCTGGTCGTATGCAAACGGTGTTGTTGCGGACTGTACGATCTTGACAGTAGATACGAATGAAGGCCTTGTTGAATGGACACGTCCTGCCTTGGGCGGCAATATTTTGGCGGAAATCATTTCTCCAAACCATCGTCCTCAAATGGGTTCTGTACGTCCTAACGTATTTAAAAACCTGAACGCATCGCAGATAGTTGGGGTCGTATCCAAATTGAACAATTTGACCTCAAGCCTGAAGACATTCGCATGAAGCGTCTCGATTTCATTCCGTTCAGCAAAGATGGTTACAATATCCAAGAAGCAGATATCATTGTAGCTGGTGGCCGTGGTATGGGCTCCAAAGAAAACTTTGATAAGCTTTTTATGAACTAGCCGATGCTATCGGTGGCGTTGTAGGGGCTACACGCCCACTCGTTGAAAAAAGGCTGGATTGAATTGCCATATCAAGTAGGTCAAACAGGTAAAACTGTAAGTCCTAAACTATACTTGGCATTTGGTATCTCCGGCGCTATCCAACACGTGAGCGGCATCTCCGGTGCTGACACAATCGTGGCTATTAACAACGATCCAAACGCAGAAATCTTCCAACACGCTAACTATGGCATCGTAGGGGATTGCATGGAAGTGTTAAATGATATGTTGAAACATCTTAAATAAAAAGCCTGTAATATTTGAGCTCTCCTAATCAAACCCTAATAAAACAATAGGGATACCTATCCTCAGTCTTCATGGGTACGCGTAGCGCCCAAGGCGGCTTCGAATAGGTATCCCTATTTATTTTCTAACTGTGGTAGAGCCTCAAATATTTTTGTCTTACATACAGATGCGCCAGCATATCATCCTAGAGAAAGCAGAAGGCTCCAATGTATACACTATTTTTATCGATTATAGGGGGTAGGGTAGCGTTTTTATTTTTCATAATGGTATAATTAACTTATTAGAATAAAACGGATTGATGATGTGGAGGCTTTTATGGCTCATAATATTTTTTGTTACTGGTGCAACGTCTGGTATTGGTCTTTGTATTGCTGAGGCTTATGCAAAGCATGGCGATAATGTGTTGATTTCTGGTCGTCGTGCTGAGTTATTGGGCGAGGTACAGGCTCGTTTGTCTAAGGAATATGGCGTGCGCGTTGAGACTTTGTTCTTGATGTGCGTAGTCGTGAGGATGTTGAAAGCAAGGTTCCAGCAGCAATTGAAGCGTTTGGTGGCGTTGATGTCCTCGTAAATAACGCAGGTCTTGCGCAAGGTTTGGATCCTTTCCAAGATAGTGCTGTCGATGATGCGGTGACTATGATTGATACAAATGTGAAAGGTCTTTTATATGTAACAAAAGCAGTACTGCCTTTTATGATTGATAAAAATGAAGGTCATATTGTAAATATGGGTTCTACTGCAGGCATTTATGCATATCCTAATGGTGCAGTGTACTGTGCTACAAAGGCGGCGGTAAAGACATTAAGCGATGGCATTCGTATGGATACCATTGCTACGGATATTAAGGTCACAACCATTCAACCGGGCATCGTAGAGACTCCATTTAGTGAAGTCCGCTTTCACGGTGATGCTGAAAGAGCTAAAGCTGTCTACGCTGGTATTGAGGCTGTTCAACCAGAGGATGTGGCCGATGTTGTACTATATGTAACAAACCAACCTAAACGCTTGCAAATCTCTGATGTAACCATCATGGCGAACCAACAAGCGGCAGGCTTTATGGTGCATAAGAAATAATAGGCTAAATACTTGAAAATGATTTTGTTAAAATGATATAGGTAGCATTTATTACTTGAAATCCTATATCATTTAGGATATACTTATTAAGCATATTTTAATAAATATAATTTTACAAAACTTGTTTTTGGAGATTGTTGTTATGACAGCAAAGATAAAGACATTACTAGTGGCTTCTTTAGCATGTGTAGCTATTGGTTCCTATAGCATTACTAGTGCTCATGATCCATCTGTTGGAGATCGTTCTGTGCCTATGACTGGTGGAATCTCAGTTGAACCTAGGGAACCAAATTTTATTATGCCGAGTCCTGTACATGTGTTCACCACTGTAGAAGCAGCGTCTGAATATATAGGGTTTAGACCTCAGATGCCAAAGCTGTTGCCAGTAGGATTTAATATTCAATCTGTTATTACTATTGAGAAAGACATTTTGCAGAGTTGTGTACGTGTATGAACCCGGTATGATCCGTACGTAAATAAGGCCGGTGGTGCTCTTATTTTTTATCGTACATCTACTACATTAAAAGGTGATATCAGCGATGACCGTAAGATTCATAAGGTTATAGAAACTGAAAGTGTAGATGGTACAAAGGTTACTTTCAAAGGTGGTAAGAAAATGGTTTATCTTGCATCGTGGATGAAAGATGGACAAAATCACTCTTTAGAATTTCAGCGTCCCGTTACACGAGATATGGCGAAGGCTATTATCCGTAATATTGTTGAGGAAAAATCACATATAAAATAAATGTGTTTTTAATAATTTTTATGTTATGCGAAGGGAGATTATACCCATGGTTAAAAAATTTGTATTAATGGCAGTTGCGTGTGCTTGTGTAGGTTCTTACACTGTTGCTGGTGCACAAGGTACTTTAGATGTAAAACCAGATCCAGCTAAACCTGTAGTTGCAGAACAGGCAGCGCCAATGGTTGGTATGCCAAGCCCAATTCATGAATTTGCTACTGTGGCTGAGGCTGCTAAATACATGAATATTATGCCTCAAATGCCTAAAGGTATTACCTGTAGGCTATAATATTGAGTCTGTAAGCACAATCAATAAAGATGTTTTGCAAGTTGTGTATGTTTACCAAGCTGGCGAAGATTCTACTCGCAATCAAGCAGCAGGCAAACGTATTGTGTATCGCGTAGGTACTACAAAAGGTGATATCAGTGGTAATCATAAGGATTATCGCGTTACAGCTGCAGAAAAAGGTAAACGGTACAAAGGTTACTTTCAAAGGTGGCGAAAAAATGGTATATCTCGCTGGTTGGACAAAAGATGGTCAAAACCATGCGATGTACTTTGAACGCCCTGTAAATCGCGACATGGCAAAAGCGATCATTGCTAATACTGTAGCACCTACAGCACATACAGCATATACAAAATAATATAACAGTCCAGCCTAGTGGGATAGGCATGCGAGCTGTGGTGAAGCACTCGCATGGACACTGTAAGGGTTATATAAGAAACGGCTCCTCTCATGAGGGGCCGTTTTTGCTTTGGTATGCAAAACTTTCATAATGATAACGATTCTAAATACCCGTATAGGTATATCTATCTAAGTATTACATTGATAGAATATAAATATAGCTATTTTGTGATAAAGAAGGCAGGTGATGTGTTGTATCGATTAATATTGCAGCGTTTGGCGAGTATTTTAGGTATTTTATTGGTGGTTACTATCGGTACATTTGTATTGATAAAATTATCTCCTATCGACCCCGTGTCGATGAAGTTTAATCTTGTAGGGGCTACACCATCCAGTTGTAGTTGCACAGATACGAGAGCAGTTAGGGCTCAATGACCCTTGGTGGCAACAATACCTACGTTGGTTAGGTCAAATTGTACAAGGGGACTTTGGTGAGTCTATACTTTATGCAGTGCCTGTGGCCACGTTGTTGAAAGGGGCGCTACCAAATACATTGGGGCTCGTATCTTTAGCGCTTGTCATGGGGGTTGCAGTAACAATACCTCTTGGTATAGTATCTGCAAAATATCAGGATTCTTGGATCGATCATGGTATACGTCTAGTAACGTTCTTGGCCTTAGCTATTCCTGGGTTCTGGGTCGGTTTATTATTACTGTACTTATTCGGTGTTAAATTACAGCTAGTGTCGGTAACGAATACCAATGGCTTTTCTGCCTATGTATTGCCCGCGGTAACCCTTTGCTTTATGGATATGTGGCCTCTATATTCGTCGATTGCGCAATGCTATTTTAGAAGTGTCGCGACAGCCCTTTGTACAGGGGGCGCGAGCATTAGGTTTGCCAGAATGGATGGTCTACACCGTTACATATTCCCTCATGTGGGACTTATGTTGCTGCCATGATGGGGGTAACTATGGGCGCTATGTTAGGTGGGTCTGCCGTTATTGAAACGGTATTCTCCATAAAAGGTATTGGTTACATGATGGTACAAGGCATTATGGCTCGCGATTATATATTGATGCAAGGTTATATCATCTGATTACCTTGGTGTTCATCGTAATTAATATTATCATTGATGTATTGAGTGTTTGGCTGAATCCGAAGCGAAGAGCCGCCATAAAAGGAGGCTCTTATGAATAGACAAAAGCCCTATACTTTATACGTTATGTTGGTATTAGCAGCTCTATGGATCGCATTTTTCTTATGCGCTCCCTATATAGCACCATTTCGATCCTGAAACGACGAATATCGCGGACCGCTTACAAGATATTAGTAGTGCCCATCTATTAGGTACTGACCAACTCGGTCGTGATGTATGGTCTCGTATTTTGTACGGTGGTAAAGCCTCTTTAGGGATTGCCTTCACCATCATTGGCATTAGTGGGGCCATCGGTATCGCTATTGGTGGGTTAGCAGGATTCTCTACACCTAGCATTGACCGTTGGTTATCTCGCTTGATTGATTTGGTACTAGGGTTTCCGAACATGGTGATTGCCATTGCTTTCATCGGTATTATGGGACCTAGCATAACGAATGTAATCATTTCCTTGTGCATTACGAAATGGGCGGAATATGCCCGTATCACTAGAGGCCTCGTACAGATTGAACGCCACGCGGAGTACATTACCTTTGCTCGTATGTCAGGTGCTTCAAATCTACGAATTCTGTGGCGCTATATTCTGCCGAATGTATTGCCATCGTTGGTGATTGTTATTATTCAACATTTAGGTGATGCCATCATTTTGGTAGCCAGTTTCTCGCTCATAGGCATCGGTGTGCAACCGCCGGATCCAGAGTGGGGCGCTATCTTGTTGAGCCCCGAGATTTTCTACAAACGGCGCCGTGGCTGCTAATTTACCCGGGGCTCGCTATTTTTTTTACTGTTGTTTTATTTAACTATATTGGTGATGCGTTGCGCGATGCCCTCGATGTATCTCGCTAACCGCGCTGTGTATAGATGTTTATGTTGAAAGCCTCTTTCACAGAGGCGATGTTCAAAAAGGAGAATTATGAAACGTTGGTTATTAGCATGTCTGACTATGCTGTGCATGGTAGCTCTCTTGGTAGGTTGCGGAAGTGATACCGCTAAACAAGGCAAACAAGGGAAGCATATGAATGTTGGTTTGTATTGGTTTGGTGAAACATTAGACCCAACTCACGAGTGGGATGCGTGGACATTGACGCGTATCGGCGCTGGTGAAACCTTGGCAACGGTAACACCAGATATGAAATTTACTCCACAATTAGCAGACTCCTGGGAAAATGTGGACCCTACAACATGGAAATTCCACATCCGTGAAAATGTAAAATTCCATAATGGTACGCCTATGACTCCACAAAAGGTTAAAGAGTCTATCGAGTACACTAATGAAACAAAGTGCTCGTTCTGCAAAAGCTGTTAAGATTGAATCTATCGCAGTAGATGGTCAAAACTTGATTATTAAAAACAACAGAACCTAATGGTTCCTTGTTATCTAGCTTGACTGAACCAGCTTTCGTTATCATGGACACTGCAGATCTTAAAGATGTAGCATCTAAACCAGTTCTTACAGGTCCTTACAAAATCACTTCTTTCAAAAAAAGGTGAAACAATTGAACTTGCAGCCTTCGCAGATTACTGGGGCGGCAAACCAGGTCTTGATTCTGTAACTGTAAAAGACATTGAAGACAACAATAAACGTGCGATGGCATTGCAATCTAAAGATGTTGACATCATCCAAAAGTGGACTCTGCTAACCGTAGCTTGTTTAAAGATGGTTTCAATATCCAAGACGTTGCTGGCGTTCGTGTGCTCATGTTAAAAAATGAAACAAACTGAAGCATCTCCATTACATGATAAAGCTGTGCGTTCCGCTATTGCTCATATCATTAACTATGATTCCATGGCTAAAATCATTGGGAATGGCTCTACACCAGGGCGGCACCATTCCCGCCATCTGCCAACTTAGGCTATGATGCGATTGCTAATAAACCGATGACAGATGTAGCAAAAGCTGACCAAATCTTGACTCAAGCTGGTTACGCTAAGAATGCAAACGGCATGTATGCAAAAGATGGCAAAGAATTAGCGATTACTATTGCTATTTGGGGTAAAGACACAAGCTTATACGAAGAAATTCAACAAGAATTGAAAAAAGCTGGTATTGCTGTAACTCTTAAGAAATTACAAAGCCCTGATGAAGTAGATACACTTGGTACAGATGGTTTCGATTTAGTAGAACGCAATGTAGTGACTATGTCTACAAACGATCCTTACTGGTTCCTCAGCTTATTCTACAAAACTGGTGCGAAATCAAACGTTGGTGGCTACTCTAACCCTCAAGTAGATGCGTTAATCGACCAATTGTCCGTAACATTTGATCAAAACGAACGCTCTAATATTGCAAAAACAAGCGCAACAAATCTTAGTTGATGACGTAGCAGATATCTATTTGTTGTATCCAAGTGCAACAGTTGTATCTACTACAAAAAGTTAAAAATGTACCAGTACATCCAATCGATTACTACTTATTAACAAAGGATTCTACTATTGAATAAATCTGATTGTATCGTATTTGATAAGGTTACAATTTCATATGGTGCGGAAGCAGGCGGTGCGTAATGTATCCTTCTCCGTGCCCAATGGTGAGGTCTTTGCTATCGTTGGTGAAAGCGGCTCTGGTAAATCTACGTTAGTTCGTGCCGCCTTTGGTATGTTGAAACAAGCTAGCATTAGTGGTCAAATTTTGCTAAACGGCACCGATGTTTCTACATTGAGTGATGGTGATTGGCGACAATTGCGGGGGCACGAAGATTTCTATGATCTTTCAAAATCCCAGCGCCTATCTAAATCCAAATCGCACCGTAGAAAATCACTTTAAGGATTTGTTCTGTGCTCATGGTGAAAGCTATGATGTAAGCCGCGTTATAGATATGCTTAATCTTGTTCACTTAACTGACGGAGAGCGTATCTTGCAGTCCTATCCGTTTCAATTGAGCGGTGGCATGCAACAACGGTTAGCAATAGCCTTGAGTCTCATCTTGAAGCCTGGTATCGTATTTGCCGACGAACCAACTAGTGCTCTTAGATATGCTCGTGCAAGCCTCTGTATTGGATCTTATGAAAGAGGTAACACAAGCTCTTTGGGCAACAGTGATTATTGTAACCCATAATATCAAGGCGGCGGCGCAAATTGCCAATAGCATTGGCGTTATGAATAAGGGACAGCTCGTTGAAGTAGGCTCCACCGAAGAGGTTATGGCATTCCCAAAAGATGAGTATACTCGTATTTTGTTAGATTCTGTAATGAAAGTGGTGTAGTATGATTCAACTCGAGAATATCTGTAAACAATATACAAACCACAATCATACGGTTCGTGCTGTTGATGATGTATCTTTTTCTGTAGCGGAGAATGAACGGGTAGGTATTGCTGGTGGTAGTGGTTCTGGTAAAAGTACATTGCTTAGGATAATTGCCCTGCTAGAAAAACCTACATCTGGCACCTTGCGACTCTTTGGTGAGGATATCCATTCCATTCAAAATCATACAGAAATATATCGCTCTATGCAGATGATGTTCCAAAATCCCTTGGCGGTGATTCCACCGAGAATGAACTTAGAAGCATTTCTCTTAGAGCCGTATATCAACTATGGGCTTATGGATGTGGCGTCAGCAAAGGACGATATCCGTAAATGGATGCAACGAGTAGACTTGCCAGAAAATACGGTGTATAAATACCCTCACGAAGTCAGCGGTGGTCAGCTACAACGTGTCGTATTGGCACGGATCATATTGATGAACCCCAAGCTAGTACTCTTTGACGAACCTACATCAGCCCTTGATGCGGTGAATCAAAAACTAGTGTTAGACCTATTACAAAAACTCCATTCGAACAACCCTTCGGCTACGTATTCGTCAGCCATGACATCGGACTATTACAAGCCGTAACAGACCGAATCATCGTTATGAAAGATGGGCAAATTGTAGAAACTATCGAATCAAAACGACTTAAAGAAGCGGTACACCCATATACAAAATCACTTGTGGAAGCGAGGTGTGTGAAAAGAGCCCCTATGCTTTGGCATAGGGGCTCTTAATTATCTTTCATAATCCTCCCTTACGATAAAAGAAATCATATATTTTTTTTCAGAAAGAGGGGTTAACTATGACAGCAGTAAAGCATGAATGGCGCAAGCACGAAAAGGAATTGTATTGTCCAAAGCAGCAGGCGGTGCAGGTTACGGTGCCGAGCATGAAGTTCCTTGTGCTGGAGGCGCTTTGGAAGCAGATCGAGCATACGGAGCAGTTTGATAAGAATAATCTGCAATATCGGGTGACGATCGGACAACCTGATTTTGTGACTCCTGACGTGTTGGAGGCGGCCATTATGAATGTATCCAAGAAAAATCGTTGTCTCGATTTAAGGATGTGCGGCTCGAATCAATTGAGGATGGGGATTGCGTGCAGATATTGCATGTCGGGCCTTATGATGATGAACCGGAATCGTTTATGAAAGTAGATGAATTCTGCGCTGCTCATAATTTACAACGTGCTAACGACGAGTGGCATCGGGAAATCTACTTGTCTGATGCGCGAAAGGTGGAGCCCGCTAAATTGAAAACTGTACTGCGTGTGCAAGTTAAATCAATGCAGTTTTAAAATTTAATAGTGGATAAATTCTTGAGCCTTCTGTGTTACAATGATAGTAATATAGAAGGCTTCTTTTAATTTAACATATACTAATTTTAAGATTTGATATACATATATTGAATTACTATGGGCGTAATGGTAGAAAGGCTTTCAGATGAATAATATAATTATTTATAATACTGAAGATGGAAAAGCTAAAATAAATCTTATACTTGATGATGGTTCTGTTTGGTTAAGTCAAAGTGAAATAGCAGAATTATTTCAAACGACAAAACAAAATATTAGCAAGCATATTAAATCTATATTTCAAGATTTGGAATTGTCTGAAGAAGAAACTGTCAACTATAAGTTGACAGTTCAAAATGAAGGTACTCGGACAGTTGAAAGAAAGTTAGCTTATTATAATCTAGATATGATTTTAGCCATAGGATATCGTGTTCGATCGCCGCGAGGAATTCAATTCAGAAAATATGCATCAACCGTATTAAAGGATTATTTGATAAAGGGGTTTGCTATTGATGATGAGCGACTGAAAGAATTAGGTGGTGGCAGCTATTTTAAAGAGTTATTAGATCGGATTCGAGATATTCGCTCTAGTGAAAAGGTTTTTATCGTCAAGTGCTGGACTTATTTTCTACTGCTGTTGATTATAATCCGATATCCGTAGAAGCAAAATCATTTTTTGCTACAGTACAAAATAAGATGCATTTTGCTGTTCATCATAATACGGCTAGTGAAGTTATTTATAAACGTGTAGATAGCAAAAAGAGTTTATGGGATTGACTACTTTCAAAGGAGAATTACCTACATTGAAAGAGGCTCAAATTGCTAAAAATTATCTTACAGAAAAAAGAATTACAAGGGCTCAATCAATTAGTTTCAGGATACTTGGATTTTGCGGAAAGACAGGCCCAGCGTGAAGTCCCTATGACAATGGCTGATTGGATAAAGCATATAGATGCGATTTTGTCAGCTACAGGCGAAGCTGTATTACAAGATAAGGGACATATATCTCATCAACAAATGCAAGCGAAAGTCCTTTCTGAATATCAAAAATACCAGAATCAAACTATTAGTCCTGTTGAACGAGATTATTTACGGGAAATAAGAGTTCTTGATACATATGTAAAAAAAGGTGGTAAATAGTTTTACTTGTGAACGAGGTATCTTATGGATCTGAATGGTTTTTTCTTATTATTCCCGAGCATTTTTATATTGCACGAACTTGAAGAGATTCTTCTATTTCCACGATTCATGCGAAGGAATCCTAAACTGCAACAACAATTTTTAGCAGCCACTTTTACACCCTTCAGATTTAATGCCATCGTCTGTCAGGAATTCATACTCTTGTTGATTGTGCTGGGCTTGAGTATGTATTTTGAAAGCTTCGACATTTACATCACTGTCATCATAGCGTATATATACCATGTGATTGGGCATGCAATTCAAAGTATTTTTCTGCAACAGTATATACCGGGCGTTTTTAGCGGTATTGTCACGGCTGGATATTGCACATATCAGATATATGATGTGGTATCGGCGAACTGTATGCTATTAGGCTATTCGTTCATAACACTGTTGATTATTTTCGTTAATATCGCTGTGAGCCTTTAAAATGCTTCAACGGATACAAAAGAATGTCTGAGTAGACTGTGGAAGTAAAGCTTTCACAAATATATTGTTCCGTAAAACGGCTTCCCATGAGAGGCCGTTTTTGTATATGATGAATTGTAAAATATATTGCGACAAATAAAAAGACTCATATTGAGATTCGTGTAAAATGTAAATAACCACAAATACATGACACGGAGGTCTCTAATATGAGTTATATACATCTTACCATAGAAAAACGAAGTCAAATAGAAGTTTTACGAAAAGAAGGATACTCTGTTCGTAGAATCGCTAGCTTAATCGGCGTTCACCATTCTACTGTAGCAAGGGATTTAAATCGCGTTGAAGGTGAATATTCTGTGATTAAAGCACAACAGCTAGCAATTAGTAAGTTTGCTAATAAAGGTAGACCAACAAAGTTAACACCTCAATTAGCGGCTTTAATTGAATCCAGGTTACAACAAACTTGGTCTCCAGAAGAAATAGTTGGTTCTGAATTAGTTGGTGTTCTAAGCTTTAAAACAATATATTCTTGGATCCATCGTGGTTTTCTTGCTGTAACAGAGAAAGTACTTCGCCGGAAAGGCAAAAAGCCTGGTACTCAAGAAAAGCGTGGACGGTTCAATGTGAAAAAGACCATTAAGGACCGACCTCAATAAGTTGAAAACCGTGAGACTTTTGGTCATTGGGAACTAGATACAATGGTGTCTTCCAGAGGTCAAAGTAAAGGGTGTTTAGCTACATTTGTTGAACGTAAAACTCGATTTTATGTAGCAATGAAGATGGATGACCGAACTAAGGCTTCTATGTTTTTAGCTATTAGTTCCCTATACAACACATTAACAAGTAAATTACTTAAAACCTTTACCATGGACCGTGGTAAAGAATTTGCGTGCTTTGAGCAGGTTGAAAACCGAGTTTGGGATACCAATGTATTTTGCTGATGCTTATGCAGCATGGCAACGTGGCTCTAATGAAAATAGTAATGGTTTACTTCGAGAGTTTTTTCCTAAGAAAAACCGATTTAGCTAAAGTAACACTAGATAAACTAACAGAAGCACTAGTGCTGATTAATAATCGACCTAGAAAATGCCTTGGGTTTAAAACACCATTTGACATGTTTAAACATGAGATTAAAAATTGATTTAATTTTGTCGCATTACTTATTGCAATTCAAGGTATAAAAAAGTGGTTATCTACAATGTGTAGATAACCACTCAATAGGTAATATTCTGTTTATAGTATTATACAATTTCTGCTTTCAAATCGATAATTTTTTAGCATGCTACGCATGCCAGGGCAGTCACAGAATTCTGCGCCTTCTGCTTTAATGTCTTTAGCATGTTGTAATAGGTTAGCTGCGCCTTCTTCGCCAAGGATTTGTATAGCAAGTTCAGACCCTGCAAAGCCGATTGTTTCATCGATAAGTGCAATGTTTTGTTCTGCTACGGATACGAGTTGTTTTGTAAGTTCTTCTTGTTTAGGTGTACCTTCTGCATTAATCCAAGATTGAGCGAATTCCTTTACTGTTTCATTGCTTGTAGGTGCATCTAATAAAGCTTGTACGAGTTGTGTTAATTGTGTATGTGTCATGATAATCTCCTTAATATAACTAGTAAATATGAGTTTTTGAAAGATGCACTTACTATCATAGGAACACCTGTTCCATTTTTATAAGTTCATTATAGCACTTACAATAATTTTGAATAGTAGAATGATTTGCGATAGATACTATCAAATGTGATAGATTTGTGATGATAGCTGTTTCAAATTTTAGTGATATAATTTACTTGATATATATAGTTTGTTTGTAGGGGAATATATAATGAAAAAGGTTGTATGTGCATTAGCTACGTTAGCTTTTATAGGTTCCATTAATGTTGTGTCCGCAGATGAGTTGATGCGGTTCCGTCTTAATGGTAATTCTATTTATGATCAGCCTTATGGTGATCGAAATGAGTTTCCTTGTCCAGATAGACTTGGAAGTTGCATTATGACTGATGAGGATTATAGAAGCACTCGTAAAGGTCAATCTCTAGAGGTGTTTGATAACCTATATGAGGCTAAGCAACATTTGAACTTTAAAACCGCAGTTGCCAAGTGGTTTAGAGGGATTACGTTCCGTACATGTATCCATTGTGGATCACGATGTATTACAAGTTGTGTATGCCTATCATGAGCTTTTTAAAAGGAACATATTTTGACCGTGTAGATGATATGCCAAAGTATATTAAGTATCGCGTATCGACTCTATCTGGTAATATCGCAGGTGATTATAAGATTACTTACCTCAGAAAACAGAGGTTGTAAATGATATAATTGTTACCTATCGAATGGTGGATGATTTTGTCTATCTAGCCTCTTGGGAACATGATGGGCAGAACCATGTGTTCTTATTTAATGAGCCAGTTTCTGTTGAGCGGGCTAGAGAAATGATTAACAGTGTAGGTACTAATTGAGTTTATTACTGTACTATCTTTTAAGCTTGATTAGCTTATAATATACATATAAAGAGAGCCCATTAACGTGATTAGGGCGTTAGGCTCATCTAAAACTGAACAAAATTATGATGACGCCTAACGTGTTAGAGGACTGCACTCCTCTATACGTTAGGCGTTTATCGTTGTACTACTTAACTAGTGCAATGATAGTGACTACTGATAACAGAACTATGATAATTACATAGGTAACTTCATGATTTGTCATAGTACCACCTCCTCGCGGAGATGAACCTAACTCACGTCAACGGACTCTCTTCGTAATAAGTATAGCAAAATACTTTTACACAAATAGCGATATACAGTCCTCTTTGTTGTGGTTGATATTAAAAATAATGGAGCTTTTTATGAACGCAGATAATTACAAGATTTCAACGTTGCCATATATAGAAAATGCTAGCAATGAGATAATGGAAAAGTACAATATAAAAAGCACAATATGAAACGGAACCACCTCATGGAGATGCTATATATTCTATTTCTATAAAGGGGAAAGCATTACCGTTTTGGATTTATGGTAGGGACGTTACTTTCATAGGTAATAGTATGGTTATGGTCGAGTCTGTAAGATGCAAAACCTGGGATTCCATTGAAACCATTATTATTGATTTAGAGAATGAAGTGTATGCTAGTTTACAGGAATGGTATACAGATATTTCATTTGTTAATAATCGAATAGAGTTTTCCAATCAAGTGGTAAAAATGGATAAACGAATTTTAAATAATTTTGAGAATTTAGAGTGGATAAGCTTTTAAGAGTGATTGCGTAGAGGATTTATTGACTACACTATAGTGAAGTGTTATTCTATATATGACAAGGGATGTCAATATGTGACATAGTCTCATATGAACGAAAAAATAGCAGGGTGGCAGCCCTGCTATTTTTATTGTGCTAGTTACTAACGAGAATGGGGTTATAGGACAAAACGTGTTGGTTTTTATAGGCGATGGAGCCAGTAAATTACTGGCTCCATCGCTATTTTAAGTTCTTTTGATAAACTTAGAGGGTGGACAAAATGTTTGGTAAAAGTCCCAAAACCCTTGATTTTACTGGCTTCAATAAGGTTATATCTTCTTAGAAAATCGTGTTCTAAGTGGAGGGAATAATCATGCTGGTAAGATGTATAAATTGTGGATTTTCTTGTCAAAAATTATGGGAAAACTAAAGCTGGATCACAACGATGGCATTGTAAGCAGTGTAACATCACCTTTACAATAAACTATTGATAATACTACTAAATGTTTTCATCGATTTCTAAATTGGTTATTTAGTAAAGAAACACAACAGGATATGCCTGGGCAGGGCCATACATTTCGTAGACAGATAGCTGATTTCTGGCAAATATGGCCTATGCCGCCCAAAATTGAAACCTCGAGAGATGTGGTATTCGTTGATGGTATTTACTTAGCTAAAAAAGCTTGTATTTTGATTCGTTTATGATGGTGAATATGTATTAGGGTGGTATTTATGTAGGTCAGAACAGTCTCGCTCATGGCAAACTCTTATGCAGCGAATAGCGACCCCCATTGTGGTCGTTTCTGATGGTGGACCTGGTCTTAGAAAAGCATTAAAAAGTTTGGCGTACCGCCAAGCTTCAACGTTGTATTGTTCATGCCGTATGGCAAGTACATCGTTACACTACTAGGCGGCCTAAGACATTAGCAGGCATTATGTTAAAAGATTTAGCAAGCGATTTATATAACGTAAAAACACAGGAAGATGCAAAATATGGATTCAACGATTATTTAATTGAGGGTGACTTTTAAAGAGTTTCTAAATGAAATGACACGTGATAGTAATGATAATTTAAGAGCTACGCATGAACGATTACTAAAAGCCTATAACTCTCTAGTGGTATTAATTAATACAGAGACAATGTTTCGATATTTAGATGAAACATTGGTGTTGGATAAAGAATGTCCGAGGACTAATAACCCTATTGAAGGCGGAGTAAACGCACAACTCAGATTTATTGCGTTACCATCGAGGAATGTCTGTAGAAAAACGTATAAAGCGGTCTTTTGGTGTTATTTACCCACCAAGACCGCTTTTCAAAAATACTTAAGAATGCCAACTATGCAAGTAAAAATATATAGTTCTATGAATGAAAAGTATTCAAGGCATAATTCCAACTTGGGATGCCATTTCTTGGGAGAATTAACAAATTATATTTGGGATTAAAGTACCAACACGTTTTGTCCTATAACCCTTTTATCGTCTAGTTGCCAACCCATTTTCAGATGAGATATTAATAGGTCATATGAGTAGTATTTTTACGTTCATATGTATAAGGAGATACTCTATGTTTAACTTTTATAGTGAGTTATTATTACGTTTACAGAAACAATTTGTATCCGAACATGAATCTGATTTCAAATCTATTGAGGATTTGTTAGAAGCATTTATGACTCAATATAATCGTGGTGATTTTAATAATACGATAGAAATGAAATTACGTGATTTATATGAGGCTGCAGAAGAGGCTGATACGAATGAGAAATCAAGGAAGTTATACAATGAAATCCTTGCATTATGTCCTGATGAAGTAGATGCTAAACGAGAACTCATAGCCCTTGAGTTACATCCAAGCTTTCAAATTTATCAGTTGAAACAGCTAGTAGAATCGTTGAAAAAACCAAAGAAAATAGATTGGAATATAATAGAGACGCGTCCTTATATGCGTTGCCTCATCGACATGGGGATGATATATTTAGAATATAATATGTATAATGATGCGATTGCCTGCTTTACGCCAGTTTTCACGGAGACAAGCAAGATCATTCGGGATTTCTTGTGTATATGATGGTTGCTTGTTGTGGAGCTGCCAACTGGGATCGCGGCCGCAAGGTATATCAGCGATATCTTGCATGTTGCGATGATATACAAAATGCATTTAATCAGGCTCCGGATATCATGTTGCCTATGCATATGCTGTATATTCTATTGGCTTTGCAGTGTGGTGAAAGCAAGATAGCCCATGATGTATTAGCAGATCTTGTTGATGAATATGAAGATATTGATTGGTTATTACAAGATGCAACGCGCTGGAACGATTTTGTAGAAGATCATTTAGAGGCTATTATGTATATGGTAGACCAAGTGAGCAATATAGATTCTGACCCACGAGAATTAATAAGCTTATATACTGCTATCTCATTTTTACCAACTCAATTAGTGGATTTTGAAAGTCCATTATGGCAGACTCTATATGATGCGTATGAACGTGTTACCGGTCGAACTGTTATAAATCGGTACTCTAATGATAGTTATATGGGAAAACGCGAGTCCGCTCATATGAGCCCCGTAGAGGTTGCTAAAGGTGGGGCTTTGCGTGGAAATCCGGTATATGACAATATACGGTTCGGTGCACAAATTACACTTTCACAAGCCGGCCTATACACAGTAGATGATTTTAAAACAATTACTAAACAAGAAGTATTGATGCTACCGGGCATTGGTAAAAAAACAGTGGAACAACTAGAGCATAATGGTGTTATATTTAAAGCCTAAGATGTGACTTGAATTTAATAGCGATCCTAGGATAACGAAGGGCTATTTGTCTTTTCATAATTAATATAATCCCTTTGATGAGTATCTTGGTACTGATCAAGGGGATTTTAAATTACTACAGGGTTGTACTAATTTTTGTCCTATAACCCCATTATTACGCTAATGTTAGAGCGTTGGGCTAGTTGCTAAATAAAAGAGCTAGAAAAGCGTCTAACCACTTGCAAATGTAGTAGGCGAATACATTTTACCATGACGGCTAGCAAAACAAATAAAATAGCTGCCACAAATACGAAATAGACATCGTAATTTATGACAGCTATTTTGGCAGTACATGGTCAATCTTATAGTGTAATTATTTAGTTATATTCTATTTTATAAAAGCCTCACCGATGGAATAAATTCCGTCAAATAAGAAACCGAAAGCGATAAAGTAGATAAATACCACACCGGAAGCAATCGGCTGGAATATGAGTAATAGGCCTAATAGTAAAAGAATTAGTGCAAGCCATTTTTTGCATTGCGTCCCATAGTGATACCATGGAGTCGGCATTTCTGGATTTAATGAAAATAAAGATAGCTTCAATTACCATCCAGATGCCGATTGTGATTGGGAGTACTAATGGTAGGAATGCAAATCCGCCGGATATTAAATAGATACCGAATAGAGCATTGATAATGCCGCTGATAAGATACCAGCCGCTACGTAATTCAGCCGGTAACATAAAATAATTTATAATGGAGCTGACTGCATTAACAAAAAGATAATAGAAAAAAGCCAGGCATAAGCTACGAGATTAATAACGGGGATTTAAGAGTAAGAATATCCCCAGGATAATGCTTACAATACCCGATAAAATAAAGAAGAATTTGCTTGAACCACTCACAATAGTTCCTCCAATCATTGATACTGCGTATTTACAGTATGCGTGAAATCATGGGGAATGTCAAATTGTAACGATAAAACTGTGTTTTCACAAAACTCACATGTCCATCCTGTTGACACAGTTCTATAGAATGCCGTATAATACCTTTATATCTTAAAACGAGCTATGAATGGGTATAAAGGTTTACAGGTCCTGCTTTCAGAGAGTTGCCGGTTGGTGCGAGGCAATAGAGGTTGTACGCTGACACTCTCCCGTGAGCTTTTGGTGGCGAATGCAGCAGTAGTCATCGACGGTGGTTCCGTTATACCCGCAACGAGTCCCAATTAGGGTGGTACCGTGTTATGAATATAACGCCCCTTTGAGCAACGACAGTTGTTCTGAGGGGCTTTTTTTTATTGTAAAAAGTCTAGTAAAATTACTGATTTGATGTATCTACGTTGGCTTCAGCCGAAATAGCGTTGAAATCGGCGGTTTTACTAAACTTTCACAATGGATAGATATAATACAGTGTTATGTTTTATTAGTATAGAAAAGGTGAAGATTATGGATCAAAATCGCGTATATTTCTTCGATACAACCCTTCGTGATGGGGAACAAACACCAGGTGTGTCTTTACAAACTCCTGAAAAAATTGAAATTGCGAAAGGCCTAGTACGCCTCGGCATCGATGTTATCGAGGCTGGTTTCCCAGCAGCATCCCCTGGAGATTTTGAAGCAGTACAAACGATTGCACGCGAAGTGAAAGGCGCAACGATTTGTGCGTTGGCACGTGCTAATGAAAAGGACGTACAAAAGCGATTGATGCGTTGAAAGATGCGGAACGTAGCCGTTTGCATGTATTCATTGCTATTTCTGAACTTCATATGGAATATAAACTAAAAATGACTCGCCAAGAGGTATTGGATAAGGTTAAATCCGTATTGGCATATGCAAAAGCTAAGGTTGATGAAATCGAGTTCTCCGGTGAAGATGCAGCACGCTCTGATTTAGATTTCGCATGCCAAGTATTTGGTGTTGCCATTGCTGGTGGTGCAACAATTATTAATGTACCAGATACAGTAGGTTACATGAATCCTAATGAGTTCGGTGATAAAATCCGCTATATTAAAGAACATACACCAGGCATTGAAAATGCAATTATCTCCGTTCACTGTCATGACGATTTAGGTCTTGCTAATGCAAATACGTTAGCTGCTATTAAAGCAGGTGCACGCCAAGTAGAAGGCACAATTAATGGCCTAGGCGAACGGGCTGGTAATGTAGCGATTGAAGAAGTGGTAATGGCTCTTAAAACACGCCATGATTACTTCGGTGACCTTCAAGTGAACATCGATACAAAACAATTTACGAAAGTTTCTAAACTAGTAAGTCGTTTGACAGGTGTTGTAGTTCCTCCAAATAAACCAATCGTTGGCTCTAATGCCTTTGCTCATGAGTCTGGTATTCACCAACATGGCATGATGAGCAACCCTGAAACGTATGAAATCATGACTCCTGAGTCCGTAGGGGCTGAAAAACAGACCTCGTATTGGGCAAACACTCTGGTCGTCATGCCTTCGCCGATCATTTGGCAAAACTTGGTTTCCAATCTTTCACAGAAGAGAAAAATCAACGACCTATTCGCTAAATTCAAAGAATTGGCTGACCGCAAAAAAACAAGTATACGATGATGACATTATCGCTCTTGTAGTAGATAACTTACATCACAAAAAAGCATTCGAGCTCGTGGCTCAATACTACAAATTAGGGTGAAAAAGGCTACGCATATGCTGACGTTCGCCTCATGACCCCAGAAGGGGAGAAAGCAGATGCTGCCGTAGGTGACGGTCAGTAGACGCATCCCTTAAAGCAGTTGAACGTGTGGTTGGCTTTGCCAATTAGCTTAAAAAGACTACCAAATCCGTGCTATCACAGCCCGGTAAAGATGCCCTTGGGGAAGCAACCCTTAAGGTAGAATACAACGGTCGTTTATACCATGGTCGTGGTATTAGCACCGATATCGTTAAATCAAGTGTGAACGCATATATTAATGCAGTTAACTCAGTATTCCTAGCTATGGAGCTAGAACAACAGGAGGAAGAATAATATGGGTATGACCATTACTGAAAAGAATATGGCTCGCCACGCGGGTCTTGATGTTGTAAAACCAGGCCAAATCATCGAATGTCATTTGGACGCTGTTTTGATGAACGACATCACATTCCCACCGGCGCGTAAAGAGTTCTTGAAAATCGGCAAACCTGTATTTGACCGTCATAAAATCTACTTGGTACCGGATCATTTCACACCAAATAAAGATATTCAATCCGCTACACAAGCGAAAGTAATGCGCGACTTCGTACGCGAACATGGCATTACAAACTACTTCAAAGTAGGTAGAATGGGTATCGAGCACGTTATTTTGCCAGAAAAAGGTCTTATCGGCCCTGGTGAAATGATGATCGGTGCGGACTCCACACTTGTACATATGGTGCGGTAAATGCGTTCTCCACAGGCGTAGGCTCTACTGATGCGGGCGTTGCTATGGCAGAAGGTAAAACTTGGTTCAAAGTACCTGAAACAATTAAGGTTGAGCTTATCGGCAAACCTAACAAATGGGTAACTGGTAAAGACGTAATCCTTGATTTAATCGGTAAAATCGGCGTAGATGGTGCTCGTTACATGGCTCTTGAATTCGCTGGAGAAGGCGTACAACATATGACTATGGCTGACCGCCTTACAATCTGTAACATGGCTATCGAAGCGGGCGGTAAATGTGGCGTATTCCCATATGATGAAATTACTGAAGAATACATTAAAGGTCGCGTAAATCGTCCTGTAGAACCAATTAATCCAGATGCTGATGCAGTATATGCTCAAACAATTACCATTGACTTGTCCAAATTGCAACCAGTTGTAGCATTCCCTCATTTGCCATCCAACACACATTACATCAACGAGATCGACAAAGATATTAAAATCGACCAAGTTATCATCGGTTCCTGTACAAATGGCCGTTACGAAGACTTGGTGGCAGCTGCGGAAATCTTCAAAGGTCGCAAAGTAGCTCCATTCGTTCGTTGTATCGTAATTCCTGGTTCCCAAGATGTATACGATCAAGCTATGAAAGATGGTTTATTGGACATCTTCATTCAAGCTGACTGCGCAGTGTCCACGCCAACATGTGGTCCTTGCCTAGGTGGTTACATGGGTATCATGGCTGAAGGGGAACGCACAGTTTCCACTACAAACCGTAACTTCCGTGGTCGTATGGGTCACGTTGATTCTGAAGTATATTTGGCAAGCCCTTACGTGGAGGCAGCAAGTGCTGTATTAGGCCGCATTGCAGGCCCTGAGGAGGTTTAATATGGATTTTGAAAGCAAAAAATCTGGCGCTACGGCGACGATGTAGATACAGATGTAATCATTCCAGCTCGTTACTTGGCGATTGCCGATTGGAACGAATTAGCTGAACATGCGATGGAAGATATTGATACTACTTTCGCGCCAAATGTGAAAGCTGGCGAAATCATGGTAGCTGGTAAAAACTTTGGCTGTGGTTCCTCTCGTGAACACGCACCAGGCGTTATCAAAGCAAAAGGCGTACCTGTTATCATTGCACACTCCTTTGCCCGTATCTTCTTCCGTAATGCTATCAACATTGGTTTACCAGTAGTTGAAATCGGCGAACAAGTAGATCGTATCGATGCTGGCGATGCAATCGGCGTAGATTTATCTAAAGGTATCGTGTACAACTTGACTAAAAACGAACAATACCAAGGCACTGAGTTGCCACAATTCATTCAAGATATTTCGGCAGCTGGTGGTCTTGTAAACTTTGCGAAAAACCGCAAGTAATACTACGTTGCCGAGCCTCGGTGATGCGCTGCCGCTCCAGCTAGCTTAACGGTCTTCGGAGGCGAGCCAAACACCCGTCTCAACCTCCACCGGCCGGGTCTGACTCCGGCCTGCGGCCTCCGCAGGGCCAAAGTCGGTTTCGACGGGCATTCGGCTCTTAGCAATTTGTCGGTGAGATTTGAGCCAAATTGTAATTTTCTGTTCTGATGGTGCGTGTGTTTTCGGTCTTGCGGAGTTCCGCAATGTATTGATGATGTAGAGGCAAGGTGAAGTCCTCAAGCGACTTTAGTAGGTCGAGTTTGTGGCCGTTAAGCTATGGTTTTTTCACCTTGTCTCGGATGAATGTAGATGAGGAAATAAGAATGAGCGAAAAGAATATCGTATTGATTCCTGGTGATGGTATCGGTACTGAGATTATTGCTGCAGCGAAGGCTGTGTGTGATGTGGCTTTTGAGAAAGCTAATGTAAAGGTTAATTGGATTGATAAAAAAGCGGGCGGTGCGTCTATTGATGCATATGGTGTGCCTTTGACTGAGGATACAATTGAGGCTTGTAAAGCTGCTGATGCTGTATTGCTTGGTGCTGTAGGCGGTCCTAAATGGGATAATGTGGATCCTTCTATCCGTCCTGAAAAAGCAATCCTTGGTCTTCGTAAGGAGCTTGGTTTGTTCTGTAACTTGCGTCCTGTAAAAATCTATCCATCTTTGCAAGAGTATTCCCCACTTAAAAAGGAACTCGTTCAAGATGTAGATTTCGTTATCGTTCGTGAGTTGACTGGCGGTATTTACTTCGGTGAACGCGAAGAGGCACAAGGCGAAGGTGCTAACGAGTTTGCTTGGGATAAAGAAACATATAGCCGTTACGAAGTAGAGCGCATCATGGACATTGCTATGGAAACAGCTCGCAAACGTAATAAAAGGTTGTATCTGTAGATAAAGCAAATGTATTGGCTTCTTCTCGTTTGTGGCGTAAAAATCGCTCAAGAGAAAGCGGCAGCTAATCCAGATATCGCAACAGATTACTTCTATGTAGATAATACAGCGATGCAACTTGTTGTAAATCCTGCACAGTTTGACGTTATCGTTACAACAAACTTGTTCGGCGATATCTTGTCTGACGAAGGCGCTGTTATTTCTGGTTCTATCGGGCTTTTACCATCTGCATCCATGGGTACTGGCACAGCATTGTACGAGCCAATTCACGGTTCCGCACCAGATATTATGGGTCAAAACTTGGCGAACCCATTGGGTACAATCTTGTCTGCAGCTATGATGTGCCGTCATTCCCTTGATTTACCTCAAGTGGCTGATGCAATTGAAAAAGCTGTTGAACAAGTGCTCGTTGATGGTTACCGCACAGGCGATATCTACCGCGAAGGCTTGAAACGCGTAGGTACCACAGAAATGGCGCAAGCTGTTATTGAACGTCTATAATAGGTGCGATTTTTGAAAGCTCATCAAGTAGCTAAATCATTTCAAAATCTTATCATATACATTATAAGCAGAAATATTATATAGGAGAGGGCTAGTCCCTCTCTTTTTTGTGGGGGAGTTATGTTATCTTATTTTTTACTTGCCTTTATCTATAGGGCTTGAGCTGTTTGCAACGACCATGTTGAAAGCATCTGATGGTTTTACGCGGCCGTTACAGACTATTGCCTGCGTATGTGGCTATGTAGGATCTTTCTATACATTGACGCATGTACTGAAATATATTCCTCTTAGTGTTACCTATGCTACCTGGTCTGGCGTAGGCCTCGTGGTGACGGCTCTCATTTCTGTTTTTATCTTTAGTGAGGGCTATAATATTTACACTATTTTAGGTATTGGTCTTATTGTAGTGGGTGTGGTAATCCTTAACTTGTGGGGCAGTGTAGGGAATTAAAACTATAGCTAGTTTCTATATCATAAATTAGAATATTGTAATACTGTAGATGTAGATGTAGATGTAGATGTAGATGTAGATGTAGATGTAGATGTAGATGTAGATGTAGATGTAGATGTAATGTAGATTATTGGGCAATATATTTCAAAGGAGGCCTTTATGAATTCTTCCATGTATCGAAATTTAACTATTACTGCGTTATTGATGGCATTAGCCATCATGATTCCTATTATGATGCCTCTGAAAGTTGTCATTCCACCGGCTTCGTATACATTGGCTAGTCATGTACCTATATTCCTGGCTATGTTCTTGTCTCGTAAGATGGCTGCTTGTGTTGTTATCGGCTCTACGCTAGGGTTTCTTTGTAGCTGGCTTCCCTATCGTTATCGTTATGCGCGCTGCATCTCATATCATCTTTGCCTTGATGGGGGCCTATTATATTAAACATCATCCAGGCGTATTGACTGGGGCTCTATCCTTTGCTACGTTCAACCTTGCATTTGTGCTATTGTTCACGCTATTGGTGAAGTACTTGCGTGCCTATTATTCTATACGACAACTACGATGCCGAATATCGATCTTATCTACGTTGTATTTGTTCTTGTTGGTGGCGGTACTATCATTCATAGCATGGTTGACGGATATATTGCATTATATATCTATAAAGCTATCCCAGGATTATCTAAGCCTGAGAATAAATAATCAGACGTTATTCTAGCTAATTTAAGCTAGATAATAAACAACCCGCTATTAAAACTACATATGCTCGTAACCACTCATAGGAAATCTATTGTACGCTAATGTATAGAATTTGATTATCTATGAGTGGTTTTTTATAATAATTCTCAAATCTGTACCTACAGGTACAGACTTCATTATGTGATGTCCGTATAATAGAACCATAGTTAATGACCGATTTGTGATATATGCATAGGTATATAGATAGGTACATATACACAGATACCACATAGGCCATACATATTGTTAATTGTGAAAGACTTTCACAAGAATTATGGAGGTTATTATGAGAAAGCACATTAAAAACAACGTATCATGGGTTGGTAAAATCGACTGGGAATTGCAAGAGTTTCACGGTTCTGATTACAGTATTAATAATGGATCTAGTCAAAACGCGTACTTGATTGAAGAGGAGAAAACCGTCCTCATCGATACCGTATGGAAACCTCATTCCTCAGAGTTTATAGACAATTTGGAATCTGAAATTGATTTAAACAAAATTGATTTTATCGTATGTAATCACGGCGAAGTCGATCACAGCGGTTCCTTTTTGCCAGCTTTGATGGAAAAAATCCTAATACGCCGATTTACTGTACAGAAAATGCCGTTAAGTCCTTTGGTTGGTCAATATCATCATCCAGAATGGAATTTTAAAACTGTGAAGACAGGTGATTCTGTAGATATCGGCAACGGTAAATCTTTGGTATTCGTAGAAATGCGCATGCTCCATTGGCCTGACTCTATGGCGACGTACATGACTGGCGACAAATATTTTGTTCTCTAACGATGCGTTCGGACAACATTTCGCCGTAGAAGAACTGTGGGCCGATAAGGCTGATCAATGTCGTTTATGGGCAGAGGCGATGAAATATTACGCCAATATTTTGAATCCATTCTCTCCATTGGTAAAAGCCAAGGTTGAAGAAATTCAAAAGCTCAACTTGCCAATTGATATTATCGCTACTAGCCATGGTGCAATTTGGCGTGAAAATCCATTGCAAATCGTAGAGAAATACTATGAGTGGTCTCAAGCATACCAAGAAGACCAAATTACAGTCGTATATGACACTATGTGGGATGGTACAAAGAAATTAGCCCATAAAATTGCTGATGAGATTGCTAAACAATCTCCTGATACACGGGTTAAGATCTTTAACATCAGTAAAACAAATAAAAACGACATCATGACAGAAGTATTCAAATCAAAAGCGATTGCCGTTGGTTCTCCGACAGTAGGGAATAGTGTTATCTCTTCTGTAGCTGGTTGGCTCGACTTTTTGCGTGAATTGAAGTTCAAAAATAAAAAAGGCTGCCGTATTTGGTACCTACGGTTGGTCTGGTGAATCTACGAAGGTACTTCGTGAAGAATTAACTAAATATGGTTTCTCTGTGGTGGAACCTGAAATTAAATGTAACTGGAATCCAGATGCAGATGATTTTGGTAAAGCAGAAGAACTAGTAAAAAGCCTTGTTGGTTTAATATATAAAAAGCTCCTAACGTTCATGTAACGTAGGAGCTTTTTTGGTATTTATGATAGCTATGGAAAGAATATGGATGCTGTATATATAGATTAAGCCTTGTTTTGTAAACTTATGCGAATATTTTGGGTGATATGTGTATACTTATTAAGTTATTTAAGTAGATATAGAATACTATTAAGAGTAAAAATAAAATTATTATAAAATCCAGAAAAATGATTAATTATTCTCTCATTGGAAGTTCAGAAAGTGTTCATGAAGTTAATGTGAATAAGGGTTGATGGGCTATTTGAAATATTCATAAAACTTATTAAAATAGACAATTATTTATAAGTTATACAAAATATATTCTGTAGAATCTTTAAAAAGGTGTGATTTTTCTTACTCATCATTAAAAATGATGAGCATATTGATACAACAAAGAATGCCAGTAATCATGCTATTTTTTGGAATTATGAAGAGTTATTAATGAACTTTATATGGGAAAAAGGCTTGTTTATATCGTAAAACTTTGATATGCTATGCGGGTAATCAACAATATAAATTTTTTCTTAAATTGAATCAAATATATTTCTTATGTGAGAAGTGAGAAGTATATTTTATCAGCCCGAGGAGAGAGGCGGAACTTAGAGAGGTTGAAAAATTGTATTGTGTTTGGTTAAGAATTTTAATTTAGTGAGGGTGTAAGATGAGAGAAAACAAACATTCCAAAAAAATTAGCGTTTGCTGTATTGGCTGCTGCTGCAGCTGTAGGTGCTACTGTTGCTCCGGTAAGTGCAGCAACACCCTGTATCTACAGCAGATGGTTTTATTTTTGCAGCCGTAGGTGATCAAGCTGGTCAAACTCCAGATACTACACATAATAGTATTTCTTATGGTACTGTTGCAAAATGGTACAGCTACTAGCATTGCTGTAGGTCAAGGTAATACAATTACAAGCGCTAACGGTTCTAGCAGTGCATATGGTAACCAAAATACAATTGATGGTAACCAAGCTAATGCATTTGGTGATGGTAATACTGTAACAGGTGCATATGCAAAGCTTTCAGTGATAGCAACGTAATTAACGGTACAAATGCTATCGGTTATGGTTATCACAATACTGTAGGTGAATACAACTAAAACTACCGCGATCGTGATTTTGATAATGAACCAGATAGTGCAACATTACGTCCAGATAGTGCAAACTGGTCCAGGAGATTGGAAAACTAATTCTGTAGATATTGGTTCTGAAAATACTGCATTAGGTAGTTCCGCATTAGCCGTAGGTAACGATCTCAAAAAGCAAAAATGAGCGAATCCATTGCAATTGGTCATGCTGCTACTGCTGAACGTAACTTGGTCTACTGCAATTGGTACGCGTGCTAACGCATCTGAGGTTCGTGCTTTAAGCTATAGGTTATGAAGCAGCGGCTGCTGGATATAAAGCTAATGCTATTGGTTCTGGCGCTACAGCTAATGGGTGCCATGCTAATGCAATTGGTTCTTCTGCTATTGCTTCTGGCGATCACGCACAGGCTTTCGGTGCTGGTGCACAAGCTCAAGGGGTACGTGCTAATGCTTTCGGTTCTGATGCACATGCTACAGCTGACCATGCTATGGCAATTGGCGATCATTCTGTGGCGACTGACGCAAACTCCAGTTGCTATTGATATAATCTCAATCTGCTCCGGCAACAGCTGTAAATAGTGCGTTATGACAACTAGCATTACAAGTGGTGCTCCAATTGCAACTCATACATATGGCGGCTTTGCTGGTGTAGGTTCTTCTACAAAAGGTTCTGTATCTGTAGGTAAAGTTGGGCAAGAACGTCAAATTAAGAATGTAGCCGCTGGTGAAATTTCTGCTATATCTACAGATGCTGTAAACGGTAGCCAATTGTTCTCCGTAGCAAAAGACTTACAAAATCAAATAGATAACTCCACACCTGGTCAAATCAACAATAATATTACTAACTTGAACAACCGAGTTGGCAATGTTGAAAAACGCGTTAATAAAGTAGGTGCAGGTTCTGCTGCATTGGCTGCTTTACATCCATTGGACTTCAACCCAGATGACAAATGGACAATCGCTGCTGGTTATGGTCACTACCATAATGCTAACTCCGCTGCATTGGGCGCTTTCTACCGTCCTAACGAAGACACAATGTTCTCCGTTGGTGGTACAGTAGGTACTGGCGAAACTCAATTGAACGCTGGCGTATCCTTCGTCTTGGTAAACGTTCCCCTGAATCCCGCTCTCGTGTAGCTATGGGCCGTGAAATTGCTGAATTGAATGCACGTCTTCAAGATATGGAAAACAAATATAACAACTTGTTACAAATCTTGACTCCACATGCAATTGATCCTAGCAAAACTGCTGAATTCCCAGACGTTCCTCGTAACCACTGGGCTTACCAATACATTAGCCAATTGGCTGGTAATGGTATCCTTGTTGGCTACCCTGATGGCACATTCAAAGGCGACGTTAAGATGACTCGTTACGAATTCGCTACTATGTTGTACCGTGCACTTCAAAATGGTGCTCCTATCGATGACAACATGAAACGTGCTATGAACGAATTTGGTCCTGAATTACAAAATATCCGTCTTAACCACTTCCGTGTTGATCGTATTTCTTGTGCTGACAACGATCGTCATAAAACAGAACGTGTTCGCGTTAACAACGAACCTAAAACTCAACGCGACGTATACGGTTCCCGTATTAATCAATAATATATTGATAACTTCCCTCGAGCTTGTGAAAGCTCAAAAACAGGATGTATCCTAGTGATACATCCTGTTTTTTTGTATTTATATAGATATTAATATATTGACTCTGAAATATTAATATTTATACATTCCGCGTATATTGGATAACTTTTATGGTAGAGCAGTATTGATGCTATAAAAAATATCTATATTACAATATATCATCCTCTATTTTTCTTATTAGGCATTAAAACTTCATGCAATATTTATGTAAATATATTGCAACTTAATACGTATAAGTGTATAATAACGTTCATAAGTAATAAATATGCAAAACTAGTGAATAAAAACATAGATATGAGGGAAAGACCATGAAAGAATTTAGACAATTAACAGTAGCGGATACAGCAGAATATCATAAGGTATTAATCGACGGCTATGCAGCGATTAAAGACTATCCAATTACATTCGATGCTATCGATTTTACAGAAGAAGAATCCAAGGCATGGATCGAAACCTATCCTGTATATGGATTGTATATTGATGGGCAACTTGTTAGTTCCATTACGTTCTGTATGCCGTGGATTAAATATTCTACACCGGATAAATTTCCACACATTGCTCACTTTGTAACGGCACCTGAGTTCAAAGGTAAAGGCTATGCTCGGGAAACACTTGGTCATGCGGAAGAATTATTAATCGATCAGTTTAAAACGCCAGCTGTTACATTAGGTACAGCACAAGAACATCCGTGGTTGCCTAAAATGTATGAATCTTTCGGCTTTAAAGCATATGATAAAGTTCATTTTAGAGGTAAACAACATACTACTATACTTTTCAAAAAAGATTTATTATAGTTGCCTAGTAACTAATCAAACCTTATACATTACTATTTTGATATAGAGTGTACTTAATGTGACATAATAACTGTATCAAATGAGAGTAATGTATAAGGTTTATTTGTTTATGCAAAAAAAACATATTTGGGTATATAATGTAAACATATATATTATATCTATGAACTATAGAACTAGTTTATAGATGGTTTGTAGAAAGGATGTGAGACTATGTTAGTCTTATCTGGTATTTTAGTGATGGTCATCGGTCTGATGCTGCGCTTTAATGCCTTGTTAGTTGTCGTAGCTGCAGGTTTTGTAACGGGCCTTGCAGGTGGTCTCAGTATCAACGATATCGTTGGTGCCATTGGGGAGGCTTTCGTTAAAAATCGTTATATGTCATTATTTATTTTGATTTTACCTGTTATTGGTCTTATGGAACGTCATGGCTTGCGTGAACGGGCAGAAATTTTGATTGGCAAGATCAACGCGGCTACGGCTGGTCGTATCTTTATGATTTACTTATTTGTGCGCCAAGTAACTGTGGCTTTTGGTATTAACATGTCCGGTATGGTTGCCATGGTACGTCCGTCGATCGCACCTATGAGTGAAGCTGCAGTAGCTCAAGGTCGCCCAGTATCTCAACGTACTCTTGATAAGGTGCGTGGTATAGCTGCTTCTGCAGATAATACAGGCAATTTCTTCGGTCAAAACTTGTTCCTTGCTGCTGGTGGGTTATTGCTTATCAAAGGCGTTATGGAACAATTAGGCTATTCTGTAGAGTTAACAGATATGGTGTTATACGGATTGCCAACTGCTGTTTGTGCCTATATCGTTAACTTCATTCGCTTTATTATCTTTGATAAAACAATTCAAGCCTCTGTAGCTCGTGACGAAGAGGATATGAAAGCTGGTAAATTAGTACCTAATGAATTTAATATCCTTGTTACACCAGAAGAATTAAAGAAGGAGGCTGAATAATATGTTAGAACTTATCTATAAAATGCAGCCCTTAGATTATGTATACCTTCTCGTAGGGATTATTCTATTTATCTTTGCCATTCAATCATTCCTTGATAAAGAACATAAATATCGTATCGGTACAGGTTTATTCTGGCTCTTGTACAGCGTGTCCTTTATCTTTGGCTCTTATCTGTCTAAGGAAATCAATGGCTGGCTCGTTATCGCCATGGCTGCTATCGTCTTGGTAAAACAACTCGGCAAAGGTCATTACTTTGAATCTCCTATTGAATTCAAAAAGGCGAAGCAGTTCGTATTGGTAATATTATTTTCATACCGGCTTTACTTGTTGGTATCATTACCTTTATAATTGGTTTCTTCACTAAATTAGGCGCTCTTGTTGGTCTTGGTATTGCCGCTATCATTGCTATGGGTGCTGCTCTTTTACATTACTAAGGGTTCATTTAACCAAGGGGTTCCATGAAGGTCGTCGTCTCATCGATGCTATCGGTTGGACTGCTATCTTGTCCCAATTATTAGCGGCCCTAGGCTATCTATTTAATTTGGCTGGCGTTGGTAAAATTATCTCCAGTGCTGTAGCTAGTGTGGTGCCTGCCGATAATGTATTCCTCGTAGTTGTAGCTTACTGCATCGGTATGGTCATCTTCACAATGATCATGGGTAACGCTTTGCAGCCTTTGCGATGATTACAAGTGCTATCGGTGTTCCAATGCTCGTTGTAGCTCATGGTGCAAACCCAGCTGCTATTGGTGCTATCGCAATGCTTGCTGGCTATGTGCGGTACTTTGATGACACCTATGGCGGCAAACTTTAACATCGTACCGGTAGCGCTCCTTGAAATGCGCGACCAATATGGCGTTATTAAAGCCCAACTTCCAATTGCATTGATTATGCTCGTATTAAACATCTTATTGATGTATTACTTTTATTTAATCCCTTTTCTATGAAAGTATGATATTCTTATGAAACTATATGATATATCCTTTTAAGGTTATGTATCATGTTTTGATTATTCTAATGCACCATAAGATATATCGTTATGAGGTAGTGTGATGAAAACAATTTTGATTACCGGTTTTTGATCCATTTGGCGGTGAACCTATTAACCCAGCATGGGAAGCGAAGTAAAAACAATGGATGGCTATACCGATGGTGATTATAAGGTAGTGACTCAAATGGTTCCTACTGTACGTTACAAATCTGTTGATACTGTGAAAGCAGCGGCTGAACAATGCCAACCAGACTTTATTCTAT
>VOFH01003858.1_pt1 | contig 67737 bp, 87 predicted proteins | sample 5384091 | NCBI WGS metagenome assembly VOFH01 (sample SAMN12384727, study PRJNA508395) | human gut metagenome | isolation source: healthy gut G | host: Homo sapiens | reverse complement strand
ATCCTGTTTGGCCAAAGGGTCAAAGTCGCGTGGCTTTTTCCACCTGTAGTAGTGCGGGGCTTTTGTGTTTTAGACATTCAATATGCCGAAAATGCTTTGGCCACCTTTTCATAAAGCGACGGGGCTTGTCCCGTCGGTCGAGGAGGATCTGCCGCAGGACGATGACGGAATAAATAGACGGAGCCCCATATTTGTATATTATAAAATACAATTTTGCTTTTTGTTTTGTATTTTACAAAAATACAATCTATCTTTGTCATAAACAAAAGCAAATATGGAACAGTTATTTACTATCTCAACCGCCTGATTTCCCGTGTCAACTTGATTACACCCGGTATTTATACAACCGGATAGATTGGGATAACCGGTTGATAGCGATCGTCGGCCCGCGCGGCGTGGGTAAAGACAACCATGCTGCATCAATACATCAAGCAGCACTGTGATCCCGGTTCGGGCGAAGCGCTATACGCATCGCTGGATAATTTATGGTTCAGCACCCATACCTTACTGGAATTGGCGGACGATTTCCATAAAAAACGGTGGCAAAGCTTTGTTTCTGGACGAGGTACATAAATACATCGGCTGGTCGAAAGAAATAAAGAATATCTACGATTCATACCCGGATATGAAGATTGTTTTCACCGGATCATCCATGCTCAATATTTTTCATTCGGGCAGCGACCTGAGTCGTAGGGCCGTGAAATACACGCTCTACGGAATGTCGCTCAGAGAATACCTCGAATATGAATACGGCATAAAACGGAACCGCTTACCCTTGAGCACCTGCTGAAGGGACATGTGGGGATAGCCAACGAATTGGCCGGAACAATCAAGCCGATTGTGGTTTTCAAAGAATACCTCCGGCACGGTTATTTCCCTTTTTACAAAGAGGACAGGGAAGGTTATTTATTGAGACTTTCGGAAACGGTCAATACCATTATCGAAGTGGATCTGCCGGCCAACCTGAAAATCGAGTATCCGACAGTCATTAAAATCAAAAAACTGTTTTCTATCATTGCATCGATGGTGCCGTTCACCCCCAATATAAGCAAGTTGGCCGAGCAGATAGGAACGACCCGCCCCAGCCTGCTGACCTATCTCGACGCATTGGAAACGGCTCATGCCATCCTACTGCTGGATAAGGAGGCAAAAGGGCTTAAAAGGCTGGTCAAACCCGAAAAAATATATCTGGGTAACACGAACTACATCTACGCATTCGCAGGTGAGAAGAGCAATGTCGGCAATATCCGGGAGACTTTCTTCTATTCGATGCTTCATGTGCACCATAAGATATATTATTCGGCCAAGACCGATTTTTTGGTGGATGACAAGTACAGTTTCGAGATCGGAGGCAAAGACAAGTCGCAGCATCAGATCGAAGGACTACCCGATAGTTTTGTGGTGAAAGACAATATCGAAGCGGGTTACGAAACCAAATCCCACTATGGATGTTCGGTCTTTTGTATTAGTTCTTAGCAACTAACACTTTCAGCAAACCAGCCCCTTGATCAAAGGTATTTTGATTGAGGGGCTTTTCATTTCCGGCTATAAATTACTTCCCTAACTATGATCCCCGACCTGTCAGGCCGGGGATTTTTTGTGTCCATACGGCATTATAACCGGTCGGGTCGTAAAACGCCTATTCGCTTGCAAATTTTTTTTTTTGCATGGACACAAACACTCTTCAGAATATCGTCGGGGAAGCGGCCCCGGGCCGGCCGGCTTCCATCCGGTTCTTCGGCCGCATCGACGAAGTATCGGCCTCGGCCTTCAATGCCGAATTCGACTATCTTGAAAACCACAGTCCGCCCGTCGCTGATCCGGGTTCTCATCAACTCCGAAGGAGGATCGGTGCTTCACGGATGAGCGTATACAGCACCATCCGGAACTCATCGATACCTACCGAGTGTATCAATGAAGGGATGGCGGCCTCAATGGCCTCTATCGTCTGGGCGGCCGGTGAGCGCTCGCTGATGCGTGACTACGGCATCCTGATGATCCACAACCCGGCGCTCCCTCCGCTCCCGAGGCAGAAGCCACCGACCTGGTGCAGGCTTTCACCGGCCAGATCGAAACCATCTACCGAAAGCGCTTCAACCTGAAACGCGACCACGTCCGGGCCATCATGGACGGAAAGGCGGCCGCGACGGCACTTTCTTCGATGCCGCTGCGGCCGTGGAAGCCGGTATCATCCCTGCAGCGAACATTCTTCCGACCTCTGCACAGCTCTGCCAGAAAGTGCGACGAGCTATCCCATCTAAGCGAACCCGCTGATATCCAAAGTATGATGACGCGCATCGGCGCCGAGCCTGGGCGCCCTTTGCAGAGCCGTGTAAACCATCTCCTGCACTATCCACTAATCTTTCCCAAATCACAGAAACAATGAGCGAAAACAAAACCCCCGGCGCCGAGTTCGGTGCCATCGCCGCTTCGCTGGGCCTGCAAGACCCCGAGATGAAGGACGTCATGTCCCGGATCTCGGAATTGGTGGGCGTAGAAGCAAAACTGACCGAAGCGAATAAAGCCCCTGAGCGATGCCAAGACGGTTATCGCGGGCAAAGAGGCTGCCATCGGCAACCTGCAGAAAGAACTGTCCGCCACCACCGAGCGGTTGGGCGTGTATGAGGCAAAAGAAGCCGAACAGACCCAGGCCCGGATCGAGGCGCTGGTGGAAACGGCCATTGCCGACGGCAAGATCGACCGGGAAGCCAAAGCCCAGTGGGTCGAGATGGCCACCGAAACTATACGCTGGCCGAGAGCACCCTGGCTTCCATTCCCGCCCGAGAACAGATCTCCGCCCAGATCGCATCGGACCCTGCGAACGTACAAGCTGCGGCTAATGCCGCCAAGACCGCCGAACAACTCATGGCAGAGAAAGTAACGGCCGTGGTGGGCGAAAAATTGAGTTCAAACAGATCGGCGAATCCCGCTAAACAACACACAACAACATGGCAGATACGACAATCAATTTTCTGCAGAACGGCTACTGGGCGAAGTCCTCGAAGACCTTCTCACTTATACCGCCAAGGGAACGACACCTTCAAGGAGGGGCTGATCCACATCAAGAGCGGCATCCAGCACCAGTATACGCTTCCGGCCATCAAGATCGGGAACGATCCAGGACAACGTCCCTACCCCGACCTCGAACAACGGAGGTAAGGGTCCGGACGGAGAGAACCAATACTCCCTGACCGAACGCACGCTCATCCCACAGGATTTCATGGTTTATCTCGAATTCAATCCGAGAGACTATGAGAAATACTGGAAGTTCGCCCAGCCGGAAGGCAACCTCGTATTCCGCGAGCCTCGACCCGAAGATCCAGGGCCACGATGCTGCGCCTACTCATCGAAAAGAAGAACGAGTATATCGGCAACGCCATCTGGACCGCTGCCAAAGGGGGACTGCCACGCAGGATCACCCTCCGGCCGACAGTACGGCCATCGGGGCGAACAAGGAGAAAGTATTTCGACGGGGTGATCGCGGGTGCTCGACAACGTCTCGCCACCGATGACCAGACAAAGCCGGCGGCCGTGCGTCATCTCGGCACGACGGAACTCACGGACGGGGCGAGCGTGGAAGCCGCCATGTACGCCATGTGGAAGAAGTGCCCGAAACAGATCCGCAAGAAAGCCAGCCTGGCTTTCATCATCGGTTGGGATGCGTGGGACGCCTACGATCAGTACATCTCCGATAAACAGGTGAAATACACCGAGGAATACGAGGTGAACAAATACCGCTTCAAAGGCAAGCGCGTGATCCCGATCGTGGGTATTCCGGAACACACCATCGTGCTGGGCGAGTTTACGCAGGGCATGGAATCGAATCTGTGGATGGGCGTGGACTACGCCAACGATACGGACGTGTTGAAAGTAGACCGCCTGCAGAGTAACTCGGAGCTCTATTTTTTTCAAATGAGAATGAAGATGGACGTGAATATCGTCCGTCCGCAGAGATCGTAGTCCACACCGCCTACAAGAAAACACCGACCGGCGGGGCATAACGCCGCCTTTACACCTTAGAGCCGGGGGATGGAGTATTCGTCTCCATCCCCCTTTCCGGTAAAAAACACCCTTTCGAAACAATGGCAAAAGTAAAACAACCCACCTATGAAGATACTGCCCCTGCCCCCAGAGGCACCGGCCGTCGAAGCCCGGAAGCGCTGCAGAACCTGCTGCGCCCGTGGAGAAAACCCGCTGCGAAAAAAGGACAAACAGGCCGGGGCAGATCCTGCCAACAGAACCCGACACCTTGGCGTTGGGCGTACTGCGGGCCTTTCCGAACTATCCGACGCTATACGTGGACCGTCAAGGCGGAGCCTTTCCGCCCGACACACTCCCGGCTATCCGGCAGGCGCCGTCTTTACCGTAACCCATTCCATAAATCTTAATCTTCCCAACCCATGGCATTAGGGAAATGTCTTTATCAAAGACGTGGACGGCAATATCCCGTCCAACACTTCCACGGACAACACGAAGGTGACCGGGATGTTGTTCGACATCTCGAAACAACCGGACCTGTTCACCGCCGGGTACGGCCAGAATAACGTGGCCAAGCTCAAGGCGGGCGACGTGGTCTACATCAACAATTTCAAGTCTGCGGTCAACGATTACGGGATCATCGAACGGGTAACGGCCGGAGAAGATGAAGAGAAAGACCTGAATTTCTTCTACGGAATCCCGGCCTACCATATCCGGGAGTTCTTCCGGATGTCGGGCAATGTGGATGGTAACGGCCGTCTGTACGTGATGTTCGCGGACTGCTCGGGGAGTTGGGACGCGATCGAGATCATGCAGCGGGGCATCCGGGGCACCATCAACCAGCTCGGGGTGTGGACCGAACAACCGCTTTGGAAACTCGCGGGCGCGCAGGAGAAATACAGCCTGAACCTGGTCAAGTCCGTCAACGACAAAGCTGTGGCGATGGCTGAGCAGAACCAGCCGCTGTCCGTGATCCTGGCAGCCAACTGTTCCAATACCGGCGCCGAAACGGCCGAAGGATGGAAAGTAGACCTGCAGAAGATCCCGTCGGCCATCTGTGAAGCATCCCGCACGAGCGTGATCTTCGGGCAGGCAGTGAAAAAAAGGTAAACCTGATGCAGATGCGCAACGAGCATCTGACGCCTGTCGGGTTTCCTCGGGGCCATGCTGGGCGCACTGGTAAAAGCCAACGTACAGGAAAGCGTCGCGTGGGTAAAGCAGTTCAACCTGTTCAGCGACGATTTCCAGGAAATAGAGAGCTGGGCTTCGGCGACGTGAACGTGGCTGCCGACGAAACGCTGACCAGTACCAACCTCTACGAGTCGTTATCGCCGACGCTGCTGGATGACCTGGACGAGAAGGGCTACATCTTTCCAATCAAGTATGCGGGCCGGAGAACGGCATCTACATCTCGAAAGACCAGACCTGCTCCAACGGCGACTACCGTACCATCGCCCGGAACCGGACGATCAATAAATCCCGCCGGGCCGTGCGTGCCGCCTTGCTGCCATACGTCAACAGTCCGCTGATGGTCAACCCGACCACGGGTTATCTGGCGCCAACCAAGATCACGGCTTTCAAGACGCTGATCGGCGACGTGCTGGCCAAGATGCAGGCTGCTCAGGAGATCTCGGGCTATGCGGTAACGATCGATCCGAACCAGAACGTGTTGGTGGACGATACGCTGCGCATCAGCTATGTCATCGTGCCGGTCGGTGTAGCTACGAAGATCTACGTCGAAGAGGGGCTTTCGCTAACTACTAAATAACAGATAACTATGGCAATCATAAACAACGTAGCATATAGCTGGTCGATGATCACACTGGCTTCGACCGCCCTGGGGATCGATGAGGGCTCGACGACGCTGGAAGGGGTCAGCGGGGTAAAGTGGTCGAAAAAGCGGAAGGTGGAATCGAACTACGGTATGGGTGGAAAGCCGGTCAGCCGCGGCTTCGGGAACATCACCTACACCGCCTCGATCACGATGGACTACAACACGCAGCAGATCCTGCGCTCGACCTACGGTTCGTTGATGGATATCGGCGAGTTCGACCTGATCGTATCCTTTGCCAACCCGATGGCCAGCGACGACTGGGAGACGACCACCGTAACGCTCAAGGGCTGCATCTTTACCGAGGATGTACTGGAAACCACCCAGGACGACACCAATATTACGCATGAATTCGACCTGAATCCGTTCGACATTACCATCGGGGCCGGAGATACGATTTAAAAATTGAAGAAAATGTAAAGAGCAGGCGTTATTCTAAAAAGATAACGCCTGTCTTTATGTTCAGCATTTGTCCATTTTATATCGATATACAAGTTTCTGCATCATTATAACTACCATGTATAATGATGCAAAAATCCTCGTGTGTTACCCGAATCCATGCGTTTATTGCATTTTACAAAATAATTAGTACGCTTGCCGCGTTTGTATTTTCAGCGAACTGATGAAGATGAACACTGCTTTTGCCGATAGTAACAGGTGTACCGATAGGCGCGCATTCCGTAGCAAATAATCGATCTCCTTGTCCGGCATGAGTTTCGGCCCGTGCATTGATCCGAATATCGTGAAGCATGATTAATTCGCCAGGTGATTAGAACTCCCGGGACCAGCCTGTTACGAAGCCCGACAAACATTAACCCGGCAAAGCGATGCATATTTGGACCGGAGCATATGAATAGCCAGGACTGTTCCGTTTGGAACCATACTTTGGTGATCCCGGACCAATTCGGGTACAGATTTAAATCCAAACAATGGTGTAAAAAGACGGATTAATACTTCAAAACGGGACAATAGAATGCCCTGTTATTGGATATTTCGATTATGTCGTTATATTTGAACAACGATTCGCCGGAAACGGTGGGTTGGCTTTGCGAAATGTAAATGTGGTAATTTATGTCAACAGCAAAGCACAAGTAAGCCCTTCTCATTGGCCTATGCTGATAGCAGGGTGTTCTATTGAATTCCATGCTTCAGCGTGGGCCTCTTTGTGCATTATATTGCTGGCGGGTATACCACAACCTACATTTCATATAGTGCCATAATGCCCACGCTTTCTTTTTCTGACGGATAGGAAACTTAATAAAATAAAAGTATGCTATCTTTGTGGAGAGAATACGGCTAAAGCCGTAGAATATTAATTTAAAGGTTAAGACAACCTTTATACCAACGCTAAACTTCCAAATTATCAGTTTGTACGGTATAAGTTTTGTCTGAAACCCAAGTCTATTTTATGCCCTGGCACGAGTTGTCAGGGCGGGGCTTGGGCGTAAGGACGATCACCGTACAAGGTTTTGGAAGACCGAGCGTTGGGATTGTCCGAGCGTCCTTGCCCTTTTTTTTTTTCATCTGCCAGCGAGGCTGGACGCCGGGAAAATGAATCGAAGTATTTTCTTTTACCTGGTCATTATGTTACGCTCGCAGTCATATTCATATATTTCATCGTCCGCAGCCGGAATCGCCCGGTTACCGGAGTCGTATCCGTGGGAAGCGACCGTCCCGTCTTGCACCTATTACCATTCCTCATATTCGCAAAGGAGGCGTGTGGTTCCCGCTTTCCGATCCGTTGTTGCGGGCCTCTTTCCATGCGCCCCCTTTTTCGATTTACACTTGGCCGTCGGGACTCGATCATCCGGAACGGCGACCGGGAGCGCATGGCGTTCGCTTGTACTGAGAAGGGTTGCAAGCCGGACAGCACCGGGCCGATGCGCTCCTATTTTGACAATTCGAATGATTCGATATATTGCACAAAACCATTTTTTTAGTAGGAAGAAAGTGCGAGGCATCCGCTTGCCTCCGTGACAGACGCAATACGGATAAGGTTATGTCAGTGCACTTTTCTTTCGACCATTTGCTCCACAACACATATACTTTTTCTTTTTTCAATCATTTTTTCATGGTCAATCGTGAGTGCGCGGCATCCGCTCGTCCCTGCAACAGCGCCGATCCGGATAAAGTTGTTCCGACGCACTTTTTTTCGGCAATGCGATACATATTATATACCTCGTCTCAAAACTTCGCATTACTTCCGGGGAGTGCGCGGCATCCGTTTGTTATGGCAGTTACAATTTGGATTTGACCGTGCCGCTGCACTCCCCTTATTATTTTTCCAGTTCAACAATATATTCCAAAACTTACTTATCGATGACGGGGGCTTCCTTTGCCGGTGGCTGAAGTTTGGGTAAAATCGTGATCGTACGGCAAAGGTTTATCCATTAGTAGCCCCCCTTATTTTTGACTGTTACAACCAAAAATCCAAGAGGGATAGTCATTTTGAAGAGGGACATTCATATTGGGAGAGAATCCGGGCGGAAGTGTGTATGGCGAACGATCACCTGGATTGATAATCAGTTTTTTTCGTGCGGCAGGATTTTCCCTCTTGTTTTATCTGGCACTTCGTGCATGTTAATAATAGATTGATGGGATCGGGAACGGCAGGAAATATCGGGTAGTCAGATTTTCAGCCTGGCATTGTCGCCGTTCCCTTTCTTTTGAAAATAAGATATTCCTCCATCCATATCAGCGAATAGGCCAGAGTAAATTAATTAGAATCAGGCAATGAGTAGAAAAAATGCTGACTACGTGGGTCGGTGGAATCTCAGGTGCGTTTATCGACGTTGTGGCGATAAGTGGGAAATCGTTGAAGATCACCGAAATTTTATCGAGCAAGTTTCATGGGATTTCAGGACGACGATACGCTGGTTGTCCGCGAGGTCGGGAAAAATCTATTTTACAGGGCATGTGTTCCTGACTACAGGAGCAAAAGATTGGAAATGTGGCGGGAATCCCATAGTCTCGTGTCGCATTATTATCATGTGTCAATCGACGCGGACGCTATGCGGTTTTATCAATATGGTAATAGTTACAAAGACCGGGACTCCCGTATCTTCTGTTTGGAGCCTGGTGCCGCAGCAGGACAGCCTTATGCAAAACACCCTGAATCGTATAATCGGGCTTACGCGCTTGCAATCGGTTACTCAGTATCCCATCGAAACGATCCGGTCATTGCGGATTACCGATCCGGATAGGCAGATCATTCTCCCGGATTCGGATACCGGTTTATTCGTCAGCCGAATGACTGATGACCATGTTGCGATGGCTGTTTTTCTACACGTTTTCGTCTGATTCCGAAATATAATAATGTAAAATCAAGAAAGACGTATGACGATTTTATAATCCAGTTCGGACAGTATGCAACGGCAATCGATATGTGGTTGACCCTGTATGATCACGGCAAAAACATGTCGCGATTCAAACCGCTGTTTCTCGAAGGGTATATCCGATTTATCGCTGTGATGTTAAACGCACTGAATGAAATGAATATCGACTACGAAGGCTCCGTTTGCGAATCATATCTGTAATTTGAAGAAATAATTCTCTTGAATGATAAACCTGGTCTGTTCGTAATAAGGCAAATACAAGAATCTCAACCGTATTCCTATTTCCTGTAACTCCGTAAGTTGCGGTTCCTAAATATATATTTTTTGTTATCCTAAACAGCCTCCGTTTCTTTTTTTTCCTATTTGCTATAAAGCAAAATAAACGCATTATAGCATGGAAGAAAAACATTGAGCCTCCAGCAGGAGGCGGAAATCAAAGAAAAGCCCTCCAACTGAAAACCGACAGAAAACTCCGGAAAGTCTACCCGATGGTGGTCTTCGGTGACGTGGCTTCGGGCGAAAAGGAATACTATGTGGCTTGCCTGGGCGAGCCGACCTTCCCCCAGTTCTCCAAATTCATGGCGGCGTCGAAGAAAGACGAGGTTAGTGCGATGCGTACCCTGGCCAAAGACTGTTTCATCGACGGTGACCGTGAGCCTGGTGGACAACGAATCACTGTTCCTCTTCGGGCTGATGGGACAGGCTCTCGGAGATCATCACCACGCGCCAGAGCATGATGGTAAATTTATAGACCGCTGGGCAGTCCTTGCCGATCAACGCATCCGGCAACGGATGATATACATCAGGCACTATTTTCCGGGTGTTGACATGGAAAATATATCCGATGAAGAGTTCGCCATGCTGTCGGAAGAAGCCCTGTGGCTGCACCAGCAAATGATCATTTCACGAATGACACACTCGCTTCCCATAATTTGATTGGCTTCATATTTTTGAATGGTTTGTGATGAGCCCCTCGCAACAGATGTTGCGGGGGTTTTTAATCACAGCCATATAAAAACGGCTATTCATTGATAAAAAGGTCATGTCCGAACTGGATTATAAAGTCAAATATGTTATCGACGTCGAGGCCAGTAAAGGTGTCGAAGCCATCGGTAATTTTGCAAAAGCAGTGCACGGTTTGACTGCGTCCAAGACGACGGTCGACACCGCCGTAAAGAATGTCAGGGAATTGATAACCGGAGTAGACGCTATTTTTAAAGGGAAAAACGGAACCCCCAAGGAATACGCCTACACGTTTAAGATCGATACGGGGACAACCGAAGATAAACTGACCCGGATCAAAGAACTTTAACAGACATCAAGGCGCTTACCACCGATGCCAGCAATAAATTGGTAATCGATACCGGTAAAAACTCCAAACGAATACGATCCGATCCCAGGCCAATGCACTGCTGCGGGGCAAGCAGTTGGAAGAACGACAAGCATTGGAAGGAAAAAATGCCAAAGCGGCGATCGATTCGGCCCTGTCCACCCAGCGCCGTATCACCAAGACCATCGGTAAGGTCGTCGCGGCCCTGAATCATCTGCAGAAAGGTCGTGAAGTCAATATCCAGACGGATGTAGCCACTGCACGGCTGGAAAAGATTCTCGCCCTGCTGAACCTTATTAAAGGGGCTACAAAAATGACGCTGGGAATACAGGCGAACAGTCCTGAACCGCCAAAGGAAAAGCCGTAGCCTCTGCGGCTGTTGCTCAAACCGAGGATAAGGTACTTATGCGCCAACTGCACCGCGATCAGGAGCGGAATGCCGCACGCCGCGATGAGCGAGAACACGCTTCCTCACTGAAAATGCGCGAGCAGGCTGAGCGACTGCGGGTGGCGGAACAGCTACGCCAGCAACGGGAGGTGCAGAAAGCAGCGGTGGCGGCTCAACTACGAGCAGAAAAAGAACGCATCCGGCGTGAAAAGACCATTCAGAAAAGCCGTGCTCAAAATATAGCCCAGCGTGTGCGTGCCGGATCAATAAATGATACGATCTACGGCAACATGCGCCGGGCAGCGATCAACCGCCTGCAGTATTCCCGTACCCCATCGATTCGCAGCCTGCCGATGATGCAGTTTTTCAACGCTTATATGGCGTATGGACTGATAAAATCGGAGATCGGAAAAGCGCTGGAGTATTCCAACATCATGGAAACGGCGCACAGTATCCTGCGGGTGGCCGACAACGACCTTTCGACATTCGAAGGCCGTTTCGACAAAATGGCATTTCGTGTCCGCCAGATCGGCGTGGAAACCAAATTCACGGCGGTCGAAATTGCCGGCGCAGTAAAGTACCTGTCGATGGCCGGAATGGACATAGACACGATCAACAAGTCGATCCGTCCGATCACGAACCTGGCCCTGATCGGAGATAACGATGTCGCACAAATTGCCGATTTGGCTACCAATATAATGAGTGGCTACAATGTAAAAAGCGACTCTATGAACTCGGTGGCGGATATCCTGGCGTCGACCGTATCCCGCTCGAATGTGAATGTGATCGAGATGGCCGAAGGCTTTAAGATGGCGGCCGGTTATCTAAAGCTCGCCGGGGTGGAATTTTCCGAGAGTTCTGCTGCGATCGGTATTTTGGGAAATAGTGGTATTAAAGGCACTATGGCGGGAACGGCCCTGCGAGCCATGGCAAGCCGCTTTGCCAAACCTACCCGTGAGGCACAGAAAACGCTCGACAGGATGGGTGTCAAATTCACCCAAATGGTGGATGTCTATGGTAAACAAGTTGAAAAACTGCGTTCACTGGCAGATATCTTCGAGGAAATGAATAAAAAAGGCGCCACTGTGGGGGACATGAAAGCGGTTTTTGGAAAGATCGCCGCGAATGGAGCGATGATGCTCGTCAATAATTATCAGGCGCTCAGAACACTAACCAATCAGAATAAAGCCTCTACCGGCATCTCCAGTGAACTTGGCTTGGTCAAGCAGAATACGACCAAGGGACTATGGGCGCAGGTGACCTCGCAATTTACCGAGAGTTTTATGAAGGCTTATGAAGTGCTGGAACCAGTCATTCGTAGCACACTGAAAAACTTTCTCGAAAAGTTCAAAGCCCGGAATTTGCTAAAGGGATCGAAGCGATCGGAAGGGCAATATTGAGCATCATGTCAACCCTGGCCAGTGTGGGAAACTGGGTGATCCATAACTGGAAATGGCTCGAACCCGTATTGTTTACAGGATTTGTGGCAACCAAGCTTGTTCAAGTTGGCTGGCGCGCTGACCAATGTGGGTGTGGCGATAGGCTTTATCGGAAAGCAACGAATCTCATCCAATGTCCTGAATACAATCGGCGGTTTGACAGGATTGGGTAGAATAGGCAAAATCTCGTTCGCCGATAAAAGGTCGCTTGTCACATCATTGCGTGAAGCCGGAGTGGGAGGTAAGGGTATGATGGCCAGCATTATACGTTCGGCGAGAATGGGCGGAAGTGCATCATCCGTGTTAGGAAACGGTTCTGCAACAAGGCTGTTCGCTTCTCAGGTCATTTCAGGAAGGGGAATGATGGGTGCATTATCTTCATTAGGTTCAGTCGGTGGAGGGGTCATTGCTGCTACAGGGTTTCTCTCCGCACTGGCAGGCGCATTAGGATATGTCGCATATAAAATGTGGCAGGTGAAAAAGGCCAAAGATGCCGTACAAGAAGAGATTGAATCAGGGAAAAAATACAGGTATCCCTCCATCGACGCTTTATATAATTCGTTGGACACAACCTATCGGAAGGCACTGGCTACCAAAGAAGCATTGGATAAGGTTACAGGCGGCAAAAATCTCGAAGATGTAACGGGACGGCATGCGGGAGCTTTTACCGGTAACTGGGCACTCGCCTCGTTTATTACAGCGATGAGTGGCGAAGCTCGCTCGTTAAACCCTGAAGAAGTTCCCACATACACGATTTTCGATGCTTATCAGGATGATGCCCGCAAGATGCTTTATACACTGGCAGAGAAAGACGCCCAGGCATTAATCAATTCCGCATGGGCTGATATAGCCAAGGTCAAGTCTGCCGTGGAGCTTCAAGGATTTATAAAATCGCTCGATGAAGTATATGCTCAGAAAAGATTTACCCCGGAGGAAACGGTTTCTAAAGAAGACAACGCCACAGTCAACGAAAAAACACCTCTGTGGCGATTGGTAAATGGGGAGATCAAATACAAAAAAGATATCGGGAAAATCGATCCGGCAATAGGCCGAATGGCGCCCGATTATGCATCCGCAATCGACAGTCTCGTTATCCCGCAGGTAAGAGTGGCAGCACAGGCGTATGCGCAGATAACGGCTAATACTACCAGCGCCCAAAATTTTCTTGAAAATAATGGAGAAGCCAAGTTCAGTTTCCAAGATTTGGAAAAATTGGGATTTACGAAGAACAAAAACGGGATCTGGGAACAGAAGAAACTCACAGCCAAAGCAACGGATGAAGAACGATCTGACCAGGTATCGAATTTCAGAAAGGCACACGCAATGATAACCTCTATGACGTCATCGATCCGCACATTGTTAGGTGGACAGGAGCAGTTGGCTATCAATGTACTGAAGGCAGCAGGCATTCCCGAAGCGCTTTATACGAATGAGCCCGACTATAAAGATGAGGAACCTTTCAATGCCAACGGAATTTCGTTTACAGGAGATGATGGAGGAGCCGGCGGCAACTACTCTGGAACGGGAAAATTGTCCAGCGCCGCACCGAAACAGGTGATCGTCAATATCGGCAACCTATTGGAAGTAAAAACGATCGACCTGCTCAAATCCCCCGAGGGACAGACGGCAGAAATACAAAACCTGAAAGAACAACTCGCCCAGGCGCTGATCGATACGGTGCACGATTTCGACGCGAGCTGGAACGGATAAGCAAAGCGATATGGAAAAAATTGGCGATATCATTAAGAACATCAAGAAGAACCGGCTGCTGACGATCGGGGTCTCGACGCTGCTCAGCGGCGGGGTGATCGGCAACGGGACTTTGGGCGGTTACCTGAGCGATACGGCGCGACGCGCCCTGGGCATGGGGCTGTCGGAGCCTGCGCGACGGACAGGTACACTATTTTTCTAAAGGCCACGACATCCTGAAAAGGGCGCTGATACAGTCCGTTTCCCAGAAGGCCTACGGGATGCTGCGCTCGTATTCCCGCTATTTGAAATACTGGGAACAGCGGGAACGCGACAAACACCTCCAGGCACATTCCAATACTTCGTATGCCAATAAGAGCGGCCAGTATTACCAACTCATCAGTAACCAGCGGGCCGCAGTGGCATCAAAGACCTATGCCGATGCGATCGTGGGGAACAAGGTACTGGATTACCTGGAGCTGACCATCGATTCGAAAGGAAACTATTACGACATCAAAGAAGGCCGGGTCCGCGAAAATAAAGACTACGGGGAAGTCCTGTTTGCGGACCTGCATCCTCAGATACAGGTATCGTCCAAGAATAATATCGTACTGACGACGGTACAGGGACGCGACTATACCCGGAAGGAATATGTCTCGGGGGGCGATCTGGAAATATCGGTCACAGGGAAGATCACCAGCAAATACCCGGAAGTGTATCCGGAAGCCGAGGTGAGCAAGTTCCTGCGCCTGATGCAGTTCAAGGGCGTGCTCGATTGCGACAACACCATCCTGCGGCAGTTCGGCATAACCCAGCCTGATCGTACTGAACTACAACCTGCAGCAGCCTACCTGCCGCAATGTGCAGCCCTATACCCTGCAATGCGTGGCTGTGGAGCCGGCCGAAACGATACAGGTCAAACCGAATGATCCGAAAGGGGTGGAAGAAGCAATTATGCAGACGAACAAATGGCTCAAATGGGTGCGTTTCGGCACCCAGGTAGTCGAACCTACTGCCATCCTAAAACTGTCGCAGTTATGGCTCTAACTTCTATGGACATTTTATGCTGCCGGATCACTGTGGGGGATGCCGACCCGGCCAACCCGATGAAAATAGAGAACCCCATCACACTGACCGAGGTTCTGGATCTTGAGATATCCGAGTCCTACAAAAAGCTGATCGGTACGGCCAAGGTGACATTCCCCAAAGGCACGGTGTGCCGCAGTACGATCCTGGGCAATGCGACTGCCGAAGGCAAAGACGCCTCGCGGGTGACTACGGAGATCATGCAGGACGGAGTGATCATAGAGAAGCGCACCGCCCAGACCCCGATGACCAAGGGTACGTTCAAGGTCGGCCAGCGCATCAATATCAAGCTGGGTTACAATGGCCAGCTCAAAAATATGTTCGACGGGTATGTGACGGCCTATAACAGCGACAGCCAGTTCGAACTCCAGTGCGAGAACATGGCCTACAAACTGAAGCTTTGAAACAGGCGCCCAAGTTCGAGACGCCAATCAGTGGTACGAAGGTGAACGACGTGTTGGGCGAGAAATACGGCCTGCTGAAAGACACCGGATTCCAGATCCACACGGACACGAAAAAGTTCGATATCGAAATCGGCAAGATCAAGATCACGGACAATTTCACCGTAGCAGACGTGCTGAACGCCTGGAGCAAATACAAAATCTACTGTTTCCTGAAATACGACGAGAACTCTCCGGGCTCCATGCCGGCCATTGCCGTGGGACGGCCGTATTCCTCCTCGAAGAGCCAGCCGGTATTCCCGGGAGGGCCGGATACGGGTCCTTTCCGGATACGCTTTAGCGAGCATGTGGCCTCCAGCGACCTGAAAGTCCTGAAGGTCGATCCGAAATTCCTGGCCGTGCAGGGAAAGGCATTGGGCTCGGATGAGAAATTCTTCGAGGCCACCGTGCGGCTCAACCCGGAGTACGACCCGACGGACAAGAACAGCAAGGAGTTCCAGACGGTGAATGCCACCCAGATTTCGAAGAAGACACATAAAGTAACGGGCAATACCACGGCCGAAGGAGCGGACACCAAGACGAAAGTGGACCTGTCGACCTATACGATCGTGCCGTATATGAGCCCGAACATGCGGATCGATTCGGACAAACTGGTGAAAGAAGCGACTGAATATTTCCGCAATTACAACCTGAACGGCATTTCGGGTTCAATGACGCTGTTCGGCGACTTCGGGCTGACGACCGCCGTACAGGTAGAATTGGTGGACGATCGGAACCCGAGCAAGAACGGAGTCTATATCGTCGAGGAGGTGACCACCACGTTCGGCACGAGAGGATACAGGCAGAAGATCACGATCCCGTATAAGACCTCTCCAAGGTCTACGGTGAGGGAAAGTAAGACTGAGAAATAAGCCGCGGTAAGTCCCTGCGTAGATTATTATCTCAGAAGGTCGGCAAAATCGCTCTTGATCAGTTCCCAATGCTTCCCTTTGAGGCAATTCGGATCGAAATCCCCGTCGGCCAGGCTCGAAGTTCGTGAAGTTTGTCGTCAGGGCATTCCGGTCATGGGTCCACGGGTAGCGTTTCTGGTGCAAGTCGAGCATCTGTTCCAGCGAGTAGCTTTTGAGCAGTTCGTGCAGGTCCCAGAAATCTTTTTTGCGCCCACCGCGGGAGACGACGTCTACCTTCATGGCCACGATATCGTCAAAGGATGCGAAACGGATACCGTCGATCTGCTCGGCGGGAAGCAGGAACGGATCGGTGTAAAAGAGATCGACCTTCACCCGCTCGTATTCCGATTTTCCCAAATAGAAAGATTCCCCGAAAGAATGTAAACCGTCGGGCCGATTATGGGTACCGGCGTACTGGAAAGCGGTGCGGAAGAGATCGTATATCGTGTGCCAGTCGATCGAGCCGTATTCCTGCTCCGTGAATAGGTCGATATCCACCGACTTGCGGTGGCCGAGACGCAAACTGAGGGACGTACCTCCGACAAGCCGGAAATCCGACAACTGGGGAGCCTGCATCAGACTCTCCAGTATTTCCCTTAAAAGCGGTGTTACGGTATTATAGGCCAGATCCATTTTTTTTCGTGTTTTAAAGTTCGGGGAGTGTGCAGGCGGTACCTGTTGCGGGGTGTGGCGTATTTTGCCACTTCGTCAGCCTCCGTAAAAACGGGTGATCTCGGCGCGCTCCCGGTCATTGCCATAGGCCATCACACGCTCGATAACGGCGCGTTTGTGGCGCTGCCAATCTATATTTTCGATCTTGGTATCCCAGAATAGCGCCGGGGAGAGTACCGGCAGATCGGGCGAATCGCCTTCGCCCTGCCGGGACATTTTGATATCGTAATGAAGTTTGCAGGGTCATCAGGAATCCTTCGTCATAGCCCAAATCGCGCTCCAATTTCAGCGACTGCTCAAGGGTCATCTTGCGCTTGCCGCTGATGATTTCACAAATGCGCGAGTAACGGATGCCGGTCTTTTGGAGAGTTCGGTTTTCGTGATGCCGCGCGACAGGATATCCCGTGCGAGCAATATGCCGGGCCGGAGTCCTTTGAGTATGTCGATTTTGTATTTCATAATGTTGTATAGCGCAAATATAATGCAAATATCCCAAATTTGGGATATTCGGCAGGATTAATTTCCGGAATGAAGCTTCAGTATTGAAATATACTCGAAAGGGTATAATTGGTAGCTCATCCATGCGGTTTATACCTGTTTGGGTATAAATTTATGCTGGTGTAAATATTACGTTTCCGAAATGCACCATTTTTGTAGCATTAAGGAAACAAATACACATAGTTTATACCTGTTAGAGTATAAATGATAGCTTGCACATATATTTTATACCTTATTTTTGGTTCTCAATTTTTTAAATTGCGTAATTTGCGTAACATTAAATACGTAACGTAACCCGTGTAGTGATATGAAACCGAATAATCCTTTCCTGATAACCGGGTATTATAGCCCCGAGTATTTTTGCGACCGTGAAAAAGAGACCGCTACGATGTTATCCGCATTGGATAACGAACGGAACCTCACCCTGATTGCGCCCCGGCGTATGGGGAAAACGGGACTGATAAAGAATGTTTTCTATAAACTCAAAGAGCAAAAATCCGATGTGGTGACGCTCTATATGGATATTTATTCGACGCAAAATCTGGGGGATTTTATAAAACTGATGGCCAGTACGCTGATCGGCTCTCTGGATTCTACCCCGCAAAAAGCGATGAAGCGGATCGGTAAGTTTCTGCGCACGATCCGGCCTGTTCTCACGATGGATGAACATACGGGAATGCCGCAGGTTACCGTAGATGTCGTCGCATCTAACGAGCAAACCTCTTTGGACGAGCCTGTTTAAATACCTGGGGTCTTCGGACAAAAGGTATATATCGCCATCGACGAATTCCAGCAGGTGGCTGAGTATCCCGAAAAAGGCGTAGAGGGATTACTGAGGTCGTATATTCAGTTCCTTCCGAATGTGAACTTTATTTTTGCGGGCAGCAAACAGCACGTTATGCAGGAGATGTTTCTTTCGGCCAAGAGACCGTTTTACCAGAGTACCCAGACGATTTCGATAGACCGGATCGACCGGAGTGAGTATTATGATTTCGCTGTCGGCTTTTTCCACGAATCCGGGTTTAAGCTGACCCCTGAAATCTTCGAGTATATCTATGAAACTTTCGACGGCCACACATGGTACATCCAAGCTATACTCAACAGGCTTTATGGATACCGGGCGCATCCAGACGACACGTTGACCGATCATGCGATCGGTGAAATAGTCTCGGAGTCAACCTTTACTTATGAGAATCTATTGGCCGCCTATACGTCGGCCAATATAAAGCCTGCTCAAGGCCATAGCTAAGGAGGGGTGTGTGAAAGAGATTACTTCCGGCCAGTTCATAGCCAAATACGACCTGCGTGCTGCAAGCAGCGTCAAATCTTCACTCAAGAAACTGGTCGATAAAGAAATGGTTTATAAAACCCAGGAAGGTTATATCATTTACGACCGGTTTATGGCGATTTGGCTACGCCAGCAACCTTATTAAATAAATTATAACCTTGAAGTCTCGCCCCGGAACCAGTCGTTCCGGGGTTTTTATTTTTCAAACACCCTACCCGTGAAATGAATCCTATTCTTTCTAAAAGGGGGTATGAAAGATGAAAATGCTTTGAGCCTTAGATTCAAGCCAGTACATGATCCGGGAGGCGATCCGCAAATTGGCCCTCGGGCGCTCGCTCGAACGGGTGGACATGGCCCCCGGCGGGACAAGCGGCGTAGGTACGGCTCGGATGATCCACGGCTATGTAGCCAAGATACACAACGACCCGGCCGACAAGGAGTGGGGAGGAATACGCAGGCACGATCGACGTTAGGGAGTTCCCGGACGAAACGGCGGCCTCGGAGCCCGTCACCCACAAAGGAGTGCTGCTCGCCGGGCTGAAAGACAACTCGGGCGGCTTTCTGATCATACCTACGCTCTTCTCGGACGTAACCATCGTGACGGACGCCGCCACGCGCTACGCCTATGTGCTGAACTACTCCCACGCGGACATCATCCAGTTGCAGGCCCATTCGGAAACATCGATCGGGGTGAGAGAGACCGAGGAACTGGGACCCCGAAGATAACAATTCGCCCGATTACGATGAGCCTGGAGCCCACGGGCAATGCGACCTCCACTAAGTACACGGCCGGACAGATCGTAACCAAGGCCGTAAACGATAAGGGCAAAGAGGCGGCCGTGACGGTAACCCCGGAGAGCATCGGCCAGAAGGTCGATAAGGCCGAACTGAACCAGAGCGGCGACAAGCTGGAGGCCAAGGTCGGCAGTACGGCCGTCACGGTAGCCGACGGCAAGGTGACCCTCGGGGACGATCAGGCCACCGAACCGCTCGTGCTGGGCAACGAGAGCCGCGCCTGATGCTCGACTTTCTGACAGAGTGCTCGAAGATCACTACGCCCACGCTGATGGGCACCATGCCAGCTGTCAACGTGCCGAACTTCTCGGCCCTGACCTCCCGTATTCAGAAGTTCCTTTCGAAAACCGCTTACACCAAATAACCGATGAGCGTATCCCTACTCCCGGCATCGCGGAGCCGACCCCGATAGCCTCTGTTATTCGATATACACGCAGCTATACCTTAATTTCTTCAACGCGCAGGATGCGGGTAGCGTCACCGAAGGGGATACGACCTCTATCCGCCTGCACAATACGGCCTATGGCTTTGCGGAAGCGATAGCGGGGAGCGTGGCCGGGGAAGGAAGCGGTTCCGGTGGTGTGTTGGGAGCGTACCTGAAACTAAGCGGCGGCAATATGTCGGGACCCCCTGCGGGCCGATTACGGTTTTACGGCCGGGATCGGCAATGTGCGGGTAGTGGAGGTCTACGAACAGGAAGAGGTCCGGGGAATAAGGATCACCGGACGCCTGAATGTGGACGGGGACGGTTTTTACCTGGGCGGCCGCCGTATTCTTGCATACCATCCGGACACGGGCGTTACGGAAATCGACAGCGCTGCCCTGTCCCTCGGCGGCACGCCCCTGCATACCACCAGTGAGATCCTGCTGGGCGGCGATGCGGCCACCGGCGTAAGACTGACCCCCACCTCAGTATCGGTGGCCGGCCACGCGGTCTATCACGGCGACAACGCCAACAACACGGCCACGGACTGGAGCATGAAGGACGCCGCGGTCGCCGGAACGCTGACAGTAGCAGGCGAGGTCTCGCTGAATGGACCTTTACGGCCTTGCACGGGGTAACGCTGGGCGAAGGCGGCAATTCCTTCCTGTCGCTAAGCGGTACGATGGTCGGAGTAAGTGCCGACCTGGATATAACGGGCAGCCATGCGATCCGCTTCGGGGCAAGCCCGTATTTTCCCTTTCCGGGACAGACCGCCTGCAGGTGGCCACCCCGGGCGGCGACCTGCTGCTGGGAGCGGAGCCGACGCCGAGGGTACGCCTGATAGCCCCCTTTCGGACAAGCAGGGTACGCGCACGCTGATCACGCCCTACGGCGGGGCGTATTTTCCGGACGGTCTGCGGGCCGCCCACAACTTCTGCGGGGACCTACTCTCGACTTACAAAGAAGAGAACGCAGGCCAAGGCATAGCCATCCACAAAGAGCTGCGCTTCGGAGAAAATGACGCTGCATGGTTGCAGGGCGAGAGCGGTCTACTCCGGTTCACTTCGCAGTCCGTGCATGATTCGGACCGGGGCGAGAACAGAATCCCGGTCGCTACCTGGATGGGACATGCGCCCTCCGTCAGTCTTTTCGCCCCCCAGAACAGGGACTCGGACACTTTCATCATCCGTACCGAGGGGGATTTTATCCTGTTGGACAACAGGTTGGAGGCAAACGGCAGGGTCGGAATTACCGGAAGCCTCACCCGCATGGAGGAAGGATGCCTATTCCTTTCCGGCGAGCACCGTTTGCAGTCGGTCGCCGGGGGTGTGAAGCATTACGGCCTCGCAATGTTCACGGCCGGGATCAGGCTCGGAATTGTTCTCATCCGGTTTGGCGGGATCGGGCTGGGCGATACTTCGCAACGGCACGAGCGGGAATACGGTAGCCACCTTCGACGAGGTGGTCGTGCGCCGCAAGATGCGGGTGTACGAAATGGAAGTGCAGCGGGCTACGGCCACGAACGGTTCGCTATGGATCAGCGACAGCTGCAGCGGGGATAGTGTAGAAAAATTATAAGCATGTCTTTTTACGATTATTCGAAATTCAAGATCCGGATCGCGCCGGACTCCGGGAAGCGGCAGGGTCTTGAGATTGGGGGATATTGTCCGCCGGCAGTATAAGGACGGCGGGCGGACAAGGTATTCGCTCGCGGCCGTACTCGAAACGGGCACGGATACCGTGGAAGGACCCGACGGCACCAGCCTGTCCTCCCCGTATTTTATCGGCGCCCTGGTGGACGGGGACGAGCCCCGCGAGGGAGAGCCTGCTGGACTTCGTGCGCCTGACCAGCCTGACGGACCCCAGCCGCAGCGGGGCACTCTACCTGACGGGATCGGACGGCGATTCCCCCTATATGGACGTGATCGACGGAATGGCCGTCCAGCGGTCGCTGTGCCGCCCGGAAGGAATGGGAGAAGACGGATACGGCTACACAGGAGCCGGACAGGTGGAGGTATCGTACAGTGAATCGGAAGGTTCGGTTTTTCGTGCCTTCACTATTGTCAAAAAGGACATTCAAACAAGCGAAGATATCGGCATCCGGCAGGTGCTCCCCGCTACGCTCGACCACCCCCGGCGCGTGGCCGTTTCGTTCCGGGCAAAAGCCGGAAAACCGATGACCGGCGTGCCGATTGGGATAGGATACTCCGACGGGACGCAGTCGGACGGCGCTGCGACGTTCGACGTCCGCCCGCAGTGGGATTACCACCTGCTGCTTGTCACCATCGACTACCCTCCCACGGTGGAACGGGTCCTGCAGATCGGCCTGGCGGGGCACCTGACGGACCAGGGCGACACGTTCTCCATCGCGGATCTGAACGTGGTCGCACTCGACGATCTGTCCGACTACGCCTCGGCCGCGAAGGCCCGCGTGGGACGGATCACCGGCATTGCCGATCCCCTGTTCGGCGTACTGGATGGATACGGGGCCTACTTCCAAAACCTCTATGCCACGCGCAACGTAAGCGTGGCCGGAACGCTGACGGCCGGGGACGGGGACGGATTCGCCAGCACCTTTTACGCCGGGCGCATCCACAAGAACGTCTTGCGCGACAGCCTGAACCCTAAGTTTACCACCGGGGTCACGGAAGGGACATCCCTGCCCCCAGCCGGGATCGGAAAGACATTCACGCTGCCAGGCGGTGAAACGATGCTGGAATGCCAGGACGAACAGTGGGCGCAGGTGCACGAGGGAAAGCGCTATTGTTTCTCTTTCTGGGCCTATTCCGAAGTTGCGCAAACGCTTTCGGTGCGCTATGGCGACAAAGTGATCGGCACCGTCGAGGCGGGCCCCTGAATGGCAAAGGGCATTCCCTGCGCCTGCGAATATTCAGTGAAGCCGGCCAACCGATGCGGATCGGCCTTACCGCCCCGCAGCCGTGGGTATTCACCGGCCCCCAGCTCGAAGCCGGAGAGCGGGCGACACTGTACCAGCCGACGGACGCGGTACTGGATGAAACGGAGGGTTACGGGGCGTGGTTCAACAAAGGCGGGATAGGCGGACGATCCAAAACCCCCTTCTCAAACTGGAGGCCGACGGGTCGATCCGCTCGGCCGGTGGCTCGTTCGTGATCAACGCGGACGGTACGGGCTATTTCGCAGGCGGGAAATTGAAATGGGACAGGGAGCAGATCGTACTGGAAGACCTGACCATCGACTGGGAGCAGGTGGCCGGGCACATGCCCAAATCGGTCACCCTCCGGGCATCGGTTTCCTCGAACCAGCCCCTGACGCAGATATACGGAAGGGACACGAACTCGAACAACCCGAACTGGGCGATAAGCCCTTTTCTGGTGCTGACCCCGTCCCTTCTGGTCAGTACCTTCGGGCAGGCAGACCAGATCACGGTCGTCGCCTCCGAAGGGAAGCCGGGGATCAAACCCGGTTCGGTGCTCTGGTATAAAGGCAGCCAGGTGGTGGAGAGCGGGAAGAACCTGGCCACTGTCGCCGATGCTGCCGGGAAGTACGCCTTGACGATCAAGGCCAACGTGATCCCCACCTACTCCCCGCAGCTGACGTTCACCTTTACGGCCGTGTACATGGATGAGCACGGGCGGAAAATCCCGTTCAGGCGGAGCTTCAATTCACCAAGCTTGAGTGCTCCGGGGGCTACGATCATGGCCATTATGCAGACCCCGGACGGGATCGTGTTCCGCGGCGGGGAGCCTACCGCTTTGCGCCTGCACTGCGACCTGTGGCGGGGTAACCTGATAGACGATACGAACGTGTCCTATGTGTGGGGCGTGCCGGACCCTTCGGTTTTTGCCAATACGAAGCTGGCGACCGCCGTCTCGAAGGGCGCTACCGAAGTCAAAGTGCAGTCCACCGAGAATATGGCGGCGGGAACCCAGATACAGATCATTACCACGCTCTATACGATTACGGCGGTAGACCACGACACCCGGATGGTATCCGTCACCCCGCCCGTAGCCGGCAATTACGTGACCAACGGTCAGGTGCTCTGTCCCCGGTACAATGCGGTATTGGGCGCGGGCTGGCTGGCCCTGACGGCGGAGAATCCGCGGGGCACTCTTTCCGGATGGGGCACCAATGAACTGGTGCTTTCTCCCGGCGCCGTGGACGGTTCGCAGACCTTCAAATGCGCGATCCGCGACGACGATATGGCCAAGGACAACCCTTCGGCTGGGAAGATCGCCTACGCAACGGCCTCGGTCTCCGACCTGACGGTGCCGGATATCTCGGCGTTGGACTGGATACAGGATTGGGACACGAACAAGACGCATCTGGGGGCGGAACTGGTCGTCACCCCGAAACTCTTTGCCGGGGAGAAGCACGACGACGGACTGGTTACCGGTATCGCGTTGGGCCACTTCCCGCTGGCGATGTACGACGACACGCAGGGGGAAATGGCGGTGCGCCAGATCGACGGGATCGCGGGTTTCGACCATGGCCGGAAAGTGTTCTCGGTGGAGAGCACGGGCGACGTAGAGCTGGGGTTCGGCGGCCAGAGCATCCGTTACAATGCGGCCACGGGACAGATCGAGTTCGGGGCCGGGGTGAGTATGCACTGGATCGGGGCGACCTACATCGACCCAGACGGGATATTCACCGGCACCCTATCGGCCGAAACGGTAAGCGCTGTCCGCTTCAACGCCTCCCAGATCACGGCCGGAACGATAGACGCCGCACGCATCGATACAGACACCCTGAAGACGGTCCTGCTGACGGCCGGGAACGTCGAAGCCCTGACGCTGAACGTCAGGCAAGGCACGATAGGCGGTTGGACGATCGACGACACCGGCATCTACCGCGGCACGAAAAAGGACGTGGAGAACACGCTGTGCGACAACCCAAGCGACATGACCCTTGGCGGGAGCGGTATCCGGGGGCGCATGTGGCGGCTGGATGCGGGCGGGGCCGGTGCGCTCGCCGGGGAGAATATCCGCTGGGACGCGGCGGGGAACGTGTTTTTCGCCCCTTCGGTATCGCTGGCCTGGCAGAGCGGCATCGATGCGGCCAGCGAACTGGCCCAAAGCGTCGGCGCGGAGCTCTCGCAGCATCCGTTGACCTACATCGGGGCTACCGGTATCTATACCGGCAGCCTCACGGCGCAGCAGATCACCGCCGGCTTCCTGTTGGCCGAAAGGTTCGAGGCAGGGAGCATCAAAGCCGAGAAACTGGATGCGGACAGTATCAAGGCATCTATTGTCAACGCGGCTTACATAAACGGACTGGACTGCACTTTCGGCAAAGGTACGATCGGGGGCTGGCGTATCGGGACGACCACCCTGTCGGCCGGCCATCTGCTGCTGGACAGCGCCAACAGACGCATGGCCGTCTATGGGGAAGGTTCCGGCCCACAGGACGGAAGACGGGTGCAGTTGTACTATACGGACGCGGATGATTTCGGGCTTCTGGCAACGGACGGCGCCGGCAGCGGGATTGTACAGTTAGGCGCGGTGAACCGCATTGCCGGATGGAATATCGACACGGCGCGTATCTACAAGGGCAGCGTGGCTCTGGGCGCCGACGGGTCGGTACAAAACGGGGAGAAATGGCAGGCTGAACAACGACGGCTCGGGCCGGATCGCAGGTGGGAATATCGCATGGGACACCGCCGGGGCAGTCACCTTCTCCCCGACGGTAAGCCTGAACTGGCAGAACGATATCCAGGCCGCCAGGACGAAAGACTACGGATTCGCCTACCGGGAAGATATCGTCGTCTACGGCGATGAGAACCTCTATTATCCGGTCGTACTCAAAGGCGGGGAACAGACCATCAAACGCGAGATAGTCGTCCGCCGCGGGTATGACGAGCGGGCACCTTCTTCGTGGAATCCAAGTATGCCGAACCACCATGGCGGATTGATCCTCTCTATCAAGGCGAATTTCGGGAATTGGGGCGGAATTAATTACTCGTGGGACATTTATGAGCCTGTCCGAACTCTATTGCCGCATGTTCGCCGGGGCGACGAATTGCGGCAACGAGTGCATGTTCGCCATCTTCCTGCGGGGCGGGGGAACGGGCGGCGCGCTGTACCACATGTATAGCGACCAGCCATTGGTGAGCAGCTTTGCGAGCCCGGGGAGTATTCCGCCTTCGCCGCAGGTATGCTATGACAGCGACCTTATCTTCAACATCAACGGCACCTTGAAGAACGCTCCCGCTCCCCGTACCCTCACGGCAGCGGTAAACGAGGAAATCCGCCGCCACCGCTTTATTGCGCTGGCGCAGAATACCGACACGACGCTGTCCCAGCACCCGCTGACCTACATCGGCCCGACCGGCATCTATACCGGGACGCTGACCGCCCTGCAGGTCAACGCGGTGGATATCGATGCAACGAGCATACGCACCGGGACGCTTTCCGCTGACCGCTTAGCAGCCGGGAGTATCAAGGCGGAAAAGCTCGATGCGGCGAGCCTGAAAGCATCGGTCATCAATACGGATTATATCAACGGGTTGAGCTGCACTTTCAGCCAGGGAAGAATCGGGGGCTGGACGATCGGCGGGGACAGTCTTTGGACCGGTACGCTGGGCCTTATCGGGTCGACCCCTGTCCAACTGCGGCCCACCTCGGCCGGGAGCGGCGAATGGTATCTGGGCAGGTACAAGCCCATGGGGCTGGCCGTGACCTGGCACCAGACGGGGAACGCCGGGCATATCGTTTTCGGGCAGGTGGCCTCGGCGGGGAACGCCCCGAAGACCGGGTACATCGGCATCCAGATGATGGACTGGGATAACACGGAATACTTCTGTCTTTCGGCCAATTACACCCGTTCGGGAAGTAAGGAAATCTATAACCGGATCGCCGGGTGGGCATTCGATAGTGCCCGCATCTGGAAGAACGGTGTTTCGCTCGGGTCGGACGGATCGATCCAGAACAGCGCCAAGTGGCAACTGAACAGCGACGGTTCGGGCCGGGTGGCCTCGGGCAATATCGCGTGGGACGCCGCGGGCAACGTGTCGTTCGGGGCCTCCGTATCCCTGCAATGGCGGCGTGGACAACTATACGTGCGGGGCACCGATGTGAACCACAACGCGACACGGATCGTGCGGGTGAACGGGACGGACATACTCAATGGGTTCGGCAGAGGTTTTTTCCTGACGGTGCTCAACCGGAGCGACCTGAGTACGGTATCCAATACGCAGTACGATGTGTATGCGAACGAAGTCACCTGCAATAACCTGGCGGCGGCCATGAACGCCTTGGCATCGGACAAGATCGTCATATTGACCTCGTGCGACGCCATCACGGTCAACGCGGCGCTCCAAAGCGCCATCGAACGCTGTGGCGGGAATAGCTGGACGGGCACGGGCCGGTTCCCCTTCGCCTTTATCGGCATCCCCGGCATCGGCAAAGGAAACGGCCTGATGGCCATGTATGGGGATACCGCGTCCGACCCGTATGCCGAGATCGTCACGCAGGTGATCGACGGGGTGCCGGTAGGGGTAAACCTGGGGGCCAAGCGGTTTACCCATATCGACGGGAACGGCATCTATACCGGGACCCGTTTCTGCCGGGCAGATCCATGTGGACACAGACCTTGTCGTGGGAGGGAGTTCTTATAACGGCAGTATCTCCGTGCGCGATGCGGCGAACAATGTAAAAGTAACCCTTAACCGCGCCGGCATTACGGCCGTCGGGGGCACGATCGGAGGCTGGAGCCTGAATGCCACGCAGATCTATTCCGGGACGGTCGTCCTATCCAAAGACGGTACGATCGGCAACGGGAACCGGTGGAAGCTCGGGGCCGATGGCAGCGGATACCTGGCCAACAACAATTTTGCCTGGAATGTAAGCGGGAGTATTTACGCGCGGGCCTGTATGCTGGAAGACGTGACGGTGGCGGGCACGCTGCGGAATCATTTCGTAAAACACGGCTCTACGGTCACCTTCCCGGGGGCGAGTCCCGTTCAGGCAAGTCCCAATACGCACGACAACATCATCATCGTACAGGGGCCCAGCCCCAGGCAGTAAGTCTGCCATGGACGAGCGACCAGAGCGGGCGGCGGCTGTGCCTGGTCAATTACCTGTGGAGCGGCACCGTCACACAGGGGGATGTGGCTATCACGGCGCCTTCCGGCTACTGGTTTTACGAGAACGGCATCGGACAGCAGACGCTCCGGATATCCCGCGAACTGGTCGAGTGATAGGCTACGGGTCCGACACCACCTTCAACGGCTGGATCGTAGTCAATCGCCGGGCGGTGATGGGTTCCTCTTATCAGGGTATGGACCCAGCAAATTCTGGCGCAGGGTGCGGTGACATGCAGTAAAGCCACCTCGCGGGGAGTCAGCATGTATTATAAGACTTTCGATGGGAAGCAGCTTCAGGTCGCCCATACCAAGCAGGGATATTTTACGGTATACCTGCCATGGACGATACCTGCAGAACAATACATGGTGATGCTCACGGGGAAAACGAGCGCCGTACAGAACACCTCGATCTACGCCTCTGTCCGGGATCAGTATTCGACCTATTTTACGGTCTCGACACAGGACGACGATTCGGCCAACGACGGGTCGTTCAACTTCCAGATCATCTCGACGGCAGGCTTTTCGGTCTATTCCCAACTCTAAAAATTATCCGGGATTCGTCCCAACCAAACTTTCCCCCGCCCTCTATTACTTTAGTAAACACATCCGAATATGAATATCCTTAAAACCACGATTACCCGCAGTGCGGAAGAGACGACTGCTAACGGGATCTTTAAACTGGAGTACACGGTATGCAACGGCATACTGGAACGGATTTCCGTCACCATCCACAAGCCCTCCGCCGGGCAGGGCATGCCGAACGAGTATCTGGGCACGATCGTCTACGAAGCGTCGGCCGTCAACCTGAACTTCATCAATACCGGCGACGACTATTCGGCGCTGGTCGGGGATTTCGAACGCCTGCTCGGGGAGATCCGCAGCAGTGTGGCCGAAGAGAACGCAGCAGAATAAACAACAAATCATACCGTATGGAACTATCGATCAAAGACCGGCTGTATATCCCGGCCATCCTGCCCAAAGAGGGCAATTTCAAGGACTTCAACACCAAAAAGGAGGTCCCTGCACAAGATAGAGATCACCGCCGCAGAGCGTGAGCAGACCGGCCTGCACGAGAACAAGGAGAACGGCCGTATCGAGTGGGAGACGGAGAAAGAGATCCCGCTGGCGGTGGAATTCTCCGATACCGAAAACGCATACCTGAAAAAGGCGTGCGAAGCCATCAGCGAGCAGAGCCTTCCGGACGATATGTGGGCCACGGTAGAGAAAAAATCTATAACGGAGGAAGCGGCCATGTAGAATAAGCCGGCCGTCGACACCGGCGACCGAAACACCGATTGATATACAACTACCCGAAATTCAAAATCCGGCTGGCACCGGACTCCAAACAGCGACAGGGACTACAAGCGGGCGACGTGGTGCGCCGACAGTACCTGGACGGTAATACCTCCCGCTATTCCTGATGGCCGTGCTGGAAACCGGCACGGAAGAGGTAGAAGGTACGGACGGCACGCAGCAGCCGTCGCCTTATTTTATCGGAGGTCTTTTGGAGGGCGATGAACCCCAAAACGGGGAGCCTGCTGGATTTCGTGCGGGTAACGAGCCTGACGGGACCTTTCGCGCAGCGGGGCGCTCTACCTGAGCGCTTCGGACGAAGAGGCGCCCTACCTGGACGTGATCGACGGGATGGGCAGCGAACACGCGCTATGCCGGCCTTCGAAACCAAAATATCTGCCAAGGCAGCGAATACCTCGATTGCTCCTATACGCCCGCGGACGGACAGGCATCGCGCATCTATACCCTGCGCCGCAACGCCGTTCCCGCAGGAGCGGACGCCTTCGGGTGCTGCTGCCGCTTCCCGCCACGCTGGACCATCCCCAGCGGATCGTCGTTTCCTTCCGCTCGAAAAGCAGTAAGGCGCTCGATGAAATTCCCCTGACCGTAGGCTATACGGACGGTACGGATACGGACGGAAGTGTGCCATTTAGTGCAGGGGCGCAGTGGAGCTACCACCTGTTTACCATTACCATCGACTATCCGCCCACGGTGGAGCGCGCCCTGTCCGTCGATCTTTCGGGACATCTTACGGCGGCAGGCGATACGTTTTGCATCGCCGACCTGAATGTGGTACGGCTGAGCGACCTGTCCGATTATCCGGCGTCGTCGAAAGTCCGCGTAGGTAAGATCACCGGGATCGCCGACCCGCTTTTCGGCGTATTGGACGGATACGGGGCCTACTTCCAGAACCTGTACGCCACGCGGAACGTCAATGTGGCCGGCACGCTGACCGCCGGCGACCGAAAGGGATTCGCCAGCACTTTCTACGTCGGCCGTATCCATACGAATTGCCTGATCAATAGCCTGGAAGGGAATTTCCGCACGGCGGTCACATCCCTGCCGGAAGAGCCCGCGCCTACTGGCATCGGCGTGGCTTCACTGCTGGAGCAGCCGTCGGCAGAACTGGAGTGCCAGAGCGAAGCGTGGACACAGGCGCATAAAGGAGAGCGTTATTGCTTTTCGTTCTGGGCGATGTCGGCCGCAGGGGACGCAGAATTGCAAATCTCCTATAACGATGCCGTGCTCGGGGTCTTCCTGCTGGACAAAGAGTGGCGCCGCTTCCATGTCGCGTTCGACGTGGCGCATCTGCCCGGAGGGAGCCTTTGCATGGCCTTTAGCGGCGCCGGTGCGGCGCTTGCCTGCTACCAATTGGAAGCGGGGGAACGGCCTTCGCTCTACCAGCCGACAGACGAAGTGCTGGATGAAACGGAAGATTACGGCGCCTGGTTCAATAAAGGCGGTATCGGGGGCACGATACAAAACCCGCTGCTGAAACTGGGTGACGACGGTTCGATCCGCTCGGCAAACGGATCGTTTGTGATCAATGCCGACGGCACGGGTTATTTCGCAGGGGGTAAATTCAAATGGGACGAGCAGCATATTGAGCCTGAGCGGTATCGACCTGGATTGAAAGAGATTGCCCAGCACGTTCCCGGGCTGGATTGGATCGAAGAGTGGAACAGCGGCAAAACCCATATCGGGGCGGAGCCTGGTCGTCACCCCGAAGATCTTCGCGGGCGTAAAGCACGACGACGGCCTGCTGACGGGCGTGGCGCTGGGGCGCTTTCCGGTGAAAATGTACAACGATGACCTGACAGAAATCGTCACCGGCACCATCGAGGGATCGCCGGTTTCGACCACGGACGGAAGGTGTTCTCGGCGGAGAGCTCCGGCAATGTGGCGTTGGGCTTCGGGGACGAGTATCCGGTATAACGCCGCGACCGGAAAGATCGAGTTCGGCTCTGCAGTCAGCTTGCAATGGGCCGGGGCTACCTATATCGACGCAAACGGGATTTTTACGGGTATGCTTTCGGCCGAAACGGTAAGAGCAATAAAACTCGACGCCTCGCAGCTCTCGTAGCCGGGACGATAGACGCCGCACGGATCGATACCGAGAGCCTGAGAACGCTGCTTCTGACGGCCGAAAACATCGAGGCGCTGACGCTGAATGTCAAGCAGGGGACGATCGGAGGCTGGACCATCGACGATACGAGCATCTACCGGGGAAAGAAGACGGATTCCCCGGCGGCGTTCACGGACAACATGTACGATATGACCGTCGGCAGCATGGGCCTGCGGGGACGCAAATGGCGGCTCGATGCGGACGGGACGGGAGCCTGTTGCCGGAGGAAATATCTGGTGGGATATGGCGGGCAACGGGCATTTCTCGTCGTCCGTTTCGGCATCCTGGCAGGTCGGGATCGACGCCGCCGCGCAACTGGCCCATAATGTCAACACCATACTTTTAGAGCATCCGTTGACCTATATCGGAGCTACAGGTATCTATACCGGAACCCTTAATGCAGGACAGATAACGACGGGCTTTTTGTCTGCCGAAAGGCTCGAAGCCGGAAGCATCGAAGCGGGAAAGGCCTGGATGCCGCCAGTATCCGGGCCGATCTAATCAATACGGACTACATCAACGGACTCTCGTGTACCTTTACCAAAGGAAATATAGGCGGCTGGGTGATCGGTGCCGATAATATGACTTGTGGGACAGTTGGTGCGGTCGGAGCGACGCCGATCCAGATACGTTCGGCCTCGGCAGGTTCCGGATATTGGTACAATGGATCGTACCGTCCCTATGGAATTATCCAGACCTGGAATAATAACCTGAATGCCGGGCATATTATCTTCGGGCAGGTTGCGGCTACCGGTAATAGTATCAGGACGGGCTTTGCAGGCATACAAATGATGTCGTGGGGGAGGTAAGGAATATTTTTGCCTATCCGCCAATACCCAGTTAATAGGAGCAATGGATATCCATAACCGGATAGCAGGTTGGGCGTTCGATTATGAACAAATTTGGAAAAACAATGTTTCCTTGGGAGCGGACGGCTCCATCGTCAACGGCAACCATTGGAAACTGGGTAACGATGGTTCGGGGCAGATTGCCAATGGAAATATCTCATGGAATTACAGCGGCGCGGTAACCTTTTCCCCATCCGTATCGTTGGTCTGGAAAGAGCCTATAGAAGATATCACCACAGCTTTTAGGCGGCGGATCTTTTTCCAAAGGCTCACCCAACTGACGGCAACGGGTATCTATACCGGAACCCTGACAGCTATCCAGGTAAACGCCGTAGATATCGATGCCCAAAGTATCCGCGCAGGAACGCTCTCCACAGATCGTATCGCCGCCGGAAGTATCAATGCAAGTAAATTGATGCCGCCGGAATTAAGGCCGATATCGTCAATACCGCTTACATCAACGGTCTGAACTGCACCTTTTCGCAAGGGCACATCGGAAGCTGGACGATTACGAGGGACAGCCTATGCGCCGGTACGATTGGCGCCATAGGGGAAACTCCCATCCAACTACGCACTACATCGACCGGAAGCGGATCATGGTATTACGGAGGATATAAACCGATGGGGCTGACCGTAACCTGGCACCAAACGAGTAATGCCGGGCATATCGTTTTCGGGCAGGTCGCTTCTTCCGGGACCACGCCGAAAAACCGGGTTTGTCGGTATCCAGATGATGTCGTGGGACAACCTGGAATATTTTTGTCTTTCGACAAACTATACCCGTTCGGGTAGCAAGGAAGTATATAACCGGATCGCCGGATGGGCTTTCGACAATACCCGTATCTGGAAGAACAGTGTCTCGCTGGGTGCTGACGGCTCGATCGTCAACACGACCAAATGGCAGCTCAATAACGACGGGTCGGGAAAACTGGCCAGCGGAAGTATCGCCTGGGATGCGGCGGGAAATGTCACTTTCGCACCTTCCGTGTCGCTGGCGTGGGACACAGCCGTACAAAAAGGACGGATCTATGCCCGGGGAACGGGTGCGAATCGCAACGAATCACGGATAGTAAAAGTGAATGGCCAGGAGTTATCGGTTTCCAACAGCCGCGGACTGGCTCTGACGGTTCTGAACCGCAATACCCTGGCATTAGTATCCACTGCGGTCTACGATGTGTATAACAATGATACGAATCGTATATCACTCGCTATCGCTCTGGATGCTATAGGTTCGGATAGAATCGTGGTTCTGACCTCCTACGACGCTATTGGTATGAACACAAGATTATGTACGGCCCTCCAGCGTTGCGGGGGTTCCAGTCTGATAATAGCCGACAGCCGTATCCCTTATGTCCTGATCGGCATTCCGGGCATCGGTAAGGATAACGGCCTGTTGTCTCTCACCGACTCCGGCAGCACCGCCCCTTTTGCAGAACTGTCCACATCGGTGGTGGATGGCATCCCGCAGGGGATAAACTGTTCCGGGAAACTGACGACCTATATCGACGGCAATGGAATATACACCGGCAGTATATCGGTCAATCAGATTCGTGTGGATGCGAATTTAAAGGTAGGCGGCAGGCTCCTACGACGGGAGTATTACCGTATGCGATGCCTTGAATAATATCAAAGTTACACTCAACCGCGCCGGTATTACGGCGGTGGGTGGTACGATCGGCGGCTGGACGCTCAATGCCAGCCAGATCTATTCCGGCACCGTCATGCTTAATTCCGGCGGCTCGATTATCAACGGAAACAAATGGAGACTACATGCGGACGGATCGGGGCAACTGGCTTCCGGCACTCTCACATGGGATTCTGCCGGCAATGTTTCCGTAACCGGTACGATTAACGCCAAAGCCGGTAAAATAGGAGGCTTTACGATCGCTGAGGATCGCATCGGATCGGTGGCGGTGGGTACAGGTACCACCGGAGGCGGTTTGTCGATATACGACAATTTGCTGCGTGTGGGAAATACGGTTTCTTATGTTATGTTCGGGGACAATACTTACCCTTCGACACTCGGGGGTGCCAGCGCTACGGGACGTATCGTCAATAAAAAAAACAATTCCGATAATTGGAATTACGGAATGTATTTGGATGTTTCCGGGCGGAACATAACCTCGGACTGTATTCGAATGCGCCGCTGATGGCGCCGGCTTTCATTGGCAACAGCATCCAAATCGTCTATTTTTCGGGCACATCTTACAAAAATAGACTTTACCAAAAACAACCTCTTTTTTCATATACAGTGACAAAAACTACACGGTCGATCTGCCCACCGAAATTGACGTCTCCTATATGTTTTACGGAAAGCATCCGCACTAAAGACTGATTTCGCTTTCGTTTTCACGCTCGTCTATAACTACAATTTCGGGGGACAACTTACATTCAGCAATATACGGGACAGCAACGGTAACCTGAGAAGTATGGCCATGTCCAAAGGTGATGTGATGGTACTTTTGTGCAAAATACCCCTCATTTCATTACCAATTATTGAGCTTCCAAAACCAGGTATAGCCCCCTATCATAAATAACGGCAGGCGCAGATACATGCGTTTATTGGAATCGATATGGAGTTTTCAAAAACTTCGAATGCCAACCGGCCTAAAACTATTCCACGTCCCTGGCTCTAATCTTCCATGGAGCGATCCCCGGCGGGGGATTCATTTAGGGAAAAATGGCAAGACAGGACATCAGCATGGACGCCTCCCGGGGCGAAGTGGAAACGACGGACAATATCGTAAACAAAACGATGTGTCCTTTCACCCTGTTAGGCCCGCAGGAGGGACAGGACAACGACAACTGGCTTTTTGCCGAAGTCGAACTTTCCCCGGCGCTCGCATCCCGCGCTAAGGACGCAGCGCAGATCCATGTCCGCATACCCTACATAGCCGACACACGGATGCTGAAAATCCGCCTGCGGACAGGCGGCGGGAACGGATGCCGGAATACCGCCCGAACCCGGGCGACAACCGCCGTGGTATCCCGTGCACTGCGGAGGCGGGGGCGAAGGTTCCGGCCCGTCCGGATGGCTGAAATATGGCGCGTGAACAGTGCGGGGTTTTCAATCTGGTCCTTCAGGGCGGCGTTCTGATGCTATACAGCGGGGAAGAGACCGACCTGATGATCCGCCCGGCCATGGGACAGAACGAAGTGTTCCTGCTGAAAGCCTTTGCCGGGAACCTGTACCAGTTTCCCACTACCGGGGTGGGCCTTGTCGAGTTTTTGCACGGCAATTTCGAGAACACCGGCCTGGCCGCCAAACTGCAGAGCGAGTTCACGGCCGACGGGATGATCATTCACAATGCGTACATGGACTCCGCCAGCGGGGAACTGATGCTCGAAGTAACGGAGAAAAATGGGTAAATACACGGTGACGGCAGGACAGAACCTCTACGACGTGGCCCTGCACATCTACGGCTCGATCGAGGGCATTACGGACCTGATGATCTGTAACCCGGCGCTGTCGCTGGACGATACGCTGGCCAGTGGGCAGGAGCTCTCCTACTCCGACGATACGGTGATCGACGCCGATGTAGTTGCCTGGTATCGCAATCAAGGCATCACCCCATCCGGCGGAGAGCGCAATATCTATCCCAAGACTTTACCCTTCCCCTGAAAGCCGAAATACAGCGACGCCCACAAAGGTGCAGGCATGGGCCTTTCGGCGCGGGGGATGGCCGAGATGGAAATAGACTGGGGCGATAACAGCAAACCGGATCACCCATACTTCAAAGACCCCAAACAGCTATTCCACACTTTCGACAATACCATAACGGGCGTTCGCCGCATAAAACTATACGGCGATCCGGCGGTGCGGAGCCTCGACCTGACGCAGATGCACCCCGCGGCCATCTATCTATACCGCCCGTTTCCGGTAGAGGAATTCACCCCTGCGAAACGCCCGGACGGATATCGCCTTTGTTTCCCTGTTGGAAAACGTGCGGACCATAGACCTGCGGGGGAACGGTGCCGGGCAGCCTACTGCCGCTTGTGGACTGCAAGACGCTGATGGAGCTCGACCTGCGTACGGAGGCCCTGAACCGGGAAAGCGTAGACCGCTACCTCACCGCCCTGGTGGAACAGTATTATGGCCGCCGGAGCTGTACCATACGGCTATCGGCAGAGCCTTCGGGACAGTACCGGGAACCGGAGCGCGACGAAAGCGGCCGCTACCGTATCTCTTCGGGCATGGAGGCCGTCTGGGTGCTGACGCACGAAGAGAGCTGGAACGAGGCCGGGCCCTGGCGGATCGTCGTCGGGGACAAAGAATATACCTACCAGCCGGCCAATACGGCGGCAAAAAGTAAGCACATTATGAGCAGAACGATCAAACAGATATACGAAGAAGCAGTAACCGAGCGGAACAAACGCCTGGAGCTCGCCGAGTTCTCCAGCGACTCGAAGTTATCCGTCCTTAATGGGATCACATGGGTTGCGGCGGCCGTGATCTATACCTTCGAATCGCTGATGGACGTATTTGCGGTGGACATCGCCGACGCGATCAACGAGCGGGTGAACGGCACGCCGGCCTACTATGCGAACGCGCTGCTCCAGTACCAGCAAGGGGATGAGCTGACCGTACGCGAAGATGGACTGGCCTTTGGCTACGGCTCGGTGGACGAGACGAAACGGATCATCACCCAGGTATCTTATGTGGAGAGCACGGACGACCAGAACCTGGACAGTAAACTGATCCTCAAAGTGGCGACAGGCCCCCGCGGCAAAAGCTGGAACCGATCCCGGCCGGGGAACTGATCCCCATTGCGGCCTATGTTGATAAGGTAAAATTCGCCGGGACACGGATCGAGGTCGTATCGCTGCCGGGGATGTGCTGATCCCCGGTGACCGTCTATTACGACGGCGCCGTGACCGAGGATGAAATATACAGGGCCATCGAAGAGAAACTCGCCGGTTACATGATGGAGGTGGATTTCGACTCGGCCGTCTACGTGTCGAAAGTGATCGAAGTGATACGCAGCGCCACGCACGTAACCGACGTATGGATCGACGAAGAGGCTGTCCCCGAACAAGGGGTGTTTCTGGCCTCGTATGATGACGACGGGCATCTGAGGGCCCCGGCGAAAGTGGCGCGGATGGCCCGGACATCTTCGGGTTACCTGCGGGAGTCGTCCTCTACGGACGAAGAAGCAGCCCTGCCCACGTTCCGGCAGGCGATAAAACTGATGGTGGACCCATGGCCGGGCGGTATAAACTTTCGACCGACAGGCTGGTCAACCGCCTGGTGCCGCATTATCTGTCCGGCAGGCGGTTCATCCTGATCGTGCAGAGCCTGCTCTATCCGCTGCAGGCCCTTAACGACCGGTTCGTGGCCTTTGCCCGGGAAAAGCATATCGAAGCCCGCATGACCAGCCAGGTGATGTACTTCGAGTGGTACCTGAACCGCCTGTTCGCAAAAGACCTGACGGACCCCAACCAGCGCATTACCCTGGCTGAAAGCCCGTCGCTCGGGATAGACCTGTACCACGAAGGGTTCCCGGTACGCCTCCCTATACCGTGTGGTACCAGGGCGAACAGGTAGAGGTAGACAATACAGAAGAAGAACCGCGGGCTATGTACCTCAAGGGTGAGGAAAAGGCCGTCAACCAAGTGAGTTTTATGGTCTGCGTGCCGCCGATATCCGTACCCGAGCAGGAGTTCGCAGGCCGCCTGAGCTACGTGATAGAGCGCTACCGGACGGCCGGGAAAACCTACCTGATCCGGATCGATAAACCCGAAAACGAACCGTAATTCCACGATACTATGAAAGAATATGTAGCTGAGACCGGCGGCCGCTACACCTACGCCGACGATGTGCTGAGCCTGCAGGAACTGGCCCTGAGCATGACGGCCCTGCTGGGAGGATGCTCCGACATGATCCTCTCGGGCTGTGAGGTGACAGGGGCCGCGATCGCTCCGGGCTACCTGTGGCTCGGGGGCAAGGTGCGGTACTTTGAAGGAAATTCTGCCGCCACGTTCCCGTACTATATCTACGAACACAATGTGGTCGAATCGGTCGCCTATGCCAAACAGGTGAATAAACGCGGCCGCATAAACTACCTGGCCGTGGGAGGCGCGGCCATCCCGGCAGAGAAAGACGCCGTAACGAACGCCGTCCCGCGTTACATCGAGATCACAGCCGACTACGCGCCGAGGCTGCGGGAGAAATTCTTCGGGAAATACGCCGTACTGCTGGAACCCCTGCGCGGCCAGTCGCTACAAAAAGACCTGACCTTAAACGGCAAGCTGACCGCGGCCAAAGAATTGGAATCCCAAAGCGCGCTGGTGGCCAGCGGGGCGGACGGGTACAGCCTGCGGCAGAAGATATCGGCGGGGGGCGCGGCGGCATTGGGGCTGTATAAAGAGGCGACCTGTCTGTGCGAAATAACATTGACCGCCAACGGAACACTGGTCTTTACCCAAAACGGGAATACCGTGGCTACGCTGAACGAGATGGGATTGGCCTGTAACCAGGCCGCCATTTCCTCGGCCTATATAGGGCCGTTGGCCATCCTGTCGGGAGGCATTGCCAACTTTGAGGATAGCAGCGACCAGGGAGCCGTGAAAGTGAACTACGAAGGATACGGCCAGGGCGTAGCCTGCTACCGGAATTTCGAGGTGTACGACGGGAAACGCTGCGCGGTCCCGCTGCTGAAAGTGGAAGGGGCGACCCGTACGACGACGGTGGACAGCCTGCTGAAAGTGACTAACGTGACCCGGGGGATCGTGCTCCGTCATCCCTTTCTGAAAGGGAATGCCCTACTGACCGGAACGTTCTCGTGGGAGGACAGCAACGAAGAAAAGATCGCGGAGGTAGGCTTTGCCTCGGGCGACACGTTCGATTTCTCCGTCGCCAGCCTGATCGGCAACCTCGTACTGCATCCCAAGGAATACGTGGATGTAAAGGGAGCCTTGCGGGTGAACGGCACGGATATCGCCGCCACCTATATCACGCAAACCGCCTGTCGGGAAGGGCTCGACGGCAAGGTGGATAAAATCGAGGGTAAAGGATTGTCTGGGGAAGACTTTACGGCCGCACACAAAAAGAAACTGGAAGCCATCGCTACCTCCTCGATCGCTTCCGGCGGCGAGGGCTACGTGACGGCCAAGGATGCAAAAATGCTGCTGGACGGGAAACTGGGCCGGGAAGCCAATCTGTCCGATGTAGCCGACAAGGCTGTGGCCCGGACGAACCTGGACGTGCATTCGCGCGCGGAAGCCGGGAAACTGTTCCTGACGGTCGCCGGCGGGCTGCAGGAGCTGGTGAGCCTGACGGCCGACGAGGTGAACGGCCTTTCGGCAGAGGAAGCTGCGGCGCTCAAAGCCTCGAAGCAGGCCGCCGTCAGAAGCATGATCGATGCGGAGCAAAAAGGCACCGGGGAAAAGAAACTGGCCAAGGAAAGCAACCTGTCGGACTTGCCGGACACCGCCAAGGCCCGGCGCAATATCAGCGTTTACTCCACGGGGGAAGTCGACAAGTTGCTCGCGGGCAAACTATCGGTGGACGGCGCCTATGGCGGGGAGATCTTCACGGCGGAGCTGAAAGCCAAGCTCGAAGCCATCAAGACCGGGAATTTTAATTATACCGATACGGAAGGAGTGTCCCACGCCCAGACCGAGGGTTATGTTTCCACCAGTCAGGTTGTCCGGGAGCTCTCCGGCAAAGCCCCGCTGCTGATGAGCGGCTATGACATCGCCCAGCGGCAGACGATCGCGGATAACCTGGGATACTTTACCCGGGATGCGGCCAACGCCCGTTTTGCGGTAGTGGAAAGCCTCTTGCAGGACTATATCACCTATCTGGTGCGCCAAGGTAAATCGACAGCACAGGCCCAGCAGATGCTCCGGGAGAAACTGGACGTACTCTCGGTAAAAGAAGTCACGGATGTTTACCTGCGGCGTGACGGCCGGTTGGCCGACCTGCTGCTCCCCGACGCCGCAGCCAAGAAACAGGCATGCGGTGCGTTGGGGGCGGCATACGCACCCGACTACCAACCCCGGATTACGGATACGGGATGGCTGCAAATGCAGAACAGCGGGAACGGCACCGATACGAGCCAGCTCTTCGTCCGACAGATCGGGGATGTGGTCTCCATTCAGGGGCGCATCAACACCGGCAAACGGGACGGGACGAACGAAGGCGGTACGCTGGCAATAATCCCCAACCAGGTGCAGCCTCCCCGATATGGGCTGCGCAGCGGTTTGACCGACTATAACGACGGACACAAGTTCAACCGCGGCGCTTCATTCGTCATCCAGGCAGGCTCGCGCAAACTGACCTTGAATGAAAGCGGCTGGGTCGACGTATGGACAGAGATCAATTTCACCTATTTCACATAGAATAATATGAACAAGAAAATCAATGTAAGCCGGGATCTGGAGAGCCGCGCACGGATTGCGGCGCGCAGTCCCCGGTGCGGATACCGGAACCGGCAGTTCCTGCACCCGCAGAGATCGAAGAACCGCAAAAGGAATCTAACGATGCCCAAAGCACAGAAGAGGTTCGGCCGCAGGCTGACCAAAGCCCCGCTCCCGCAGAAAAACCGAAGAAAACAGGACGGCCGGCCAAAAGGAACCCTTAAACGATACCGATTTGATGAAACCCGGCTCGGGTTCATGCTCCGCTACGAAGTGCCGGTAGTCTATGACGTGCTGATGCGAGCTTTTTGCCGTTCTCCTACTGGCCCGAGCCGCCGATCGCAGTGGTGGAAGCCGTATGCAAAGCCTCGAAAGACCCGTCGCTGCGAAAGCCGAAGTTCTACCGCTATTTGGAAGAATACCGGCGTACGGGATTGTACTGCAAGCGGCCCAAACGGCTCACATCCCAGCGCCGGGTATACTATCAGCGTCTTAGGGATAAAAAGCTCGCCCGGTATATCGAGCAAAACAGCCGGCGGATTGAAGCCGTCCAAAAAGACGGTTTAAGTGCAAAACAATTATAACGCCGTCTTGTAGTGTTTTGAAAACGAGCGCCGTAAAACATTTCAAGAAGAAATGTTTTACGAAATTTGGAGTCCCCAGATCCTCTGTTTACTTTTGTACAAGCTCCGTCGGGGAAACGATCCCGCGGAGCATCTTCTAAGTTGAGGCATTCCCGCTCGGGAGTGTTCGGAGAAGGAATGGGGACTTCCCTGATTGTCTTCCCAGTTGTTATTTGAACCTGAATAACGGGCCTTTCATCTCGTATTTCCTACCAGATTTTATGAATTGAATGCAGATCGGGGAGTAAAGAAGTCCGGTCTGTCAGCTATCAGATTCAACCATTAACAAACGCATTCATTATTATGCAAGACAATTACGAGGGACAGGCCGCCCCGATGGGCGATCCTTCCGTGGAAGATCTTTTCGTAGGCAATCAGGAAACCTATGCCCAGGCCCAACAGCGGGCACTGGAGGAAAACAAATCATTCGCTAAGACGGACTACTTCCGGATGGACAAGTTCGGCGTCTACCGGCTGCGCGTGTTACCGATCGCGCCGAGCACCGACGGGACGGCCGCACGGCCCGGATACGAATATCCCGTGCACCAACTGCTGCTGGAGATCGAGCGGCCGGGAGCCGGGAACAGCAAACAGGCATCGATGTACGTGACCGTGACCCGCGCCACCGATGCGGGCTATTCGGTCGACCTGATCGACGCCTACCGCAAAGCGGCCGTGGAGGCAGCCAAAGAAAAGGGGGACGAAGAACTGTCCAAAAAGATCGCCGGCGGCTCCTTCGGGGGCGGACTGCGCTACGGCTACAACCACGCCCTGTACGTGTACGACATGACCGAGCGGGCCAAAGGGCTGATGCTGCTCACCCTCTCGCACAGCCAGTTCAAAGACCTGGACGACCGCAAGCTGAAACTGTGGCAGAAGAAACTGACCAAGAACCCCAGCTATCCCTGCCCGATATCCTCGGTGTACAATGCCTATCCGGTGGAGATCGAGAAAAGGAAGAACGGCGCCAAGACCGAATACGCCATCAGCATCGACAACGAATCGGACACGGACGTGCTTTCGCGCGAGGAGCTCACGGCCCTGGTGGCCGCACCGCGCATCCCGGAGGTGGTATGCCGCTTTTCGCGCTACCATTTCGAGGCTTGTATCGAATTCCTCAAGCAGTGCGACGTGAAATACGAACTGCACCTGATGGAGTCCGAGGCGATGCAGGCGACCATCGAACAGCTGCGGGGCGAACTGCCCAAGGACGACACCAGCTCCTTCTCGTTCGACAAGCGCACGAAGGACAACAAGGACAACGCCGCCCCGGAGAACAGCGCCCTGACACTCGACGGCCTTTTCGACCGTTACGAGGAACTGCAAGCGCAGGGCCTGGGCGACAAGACCGAAGAGGGGCAGGAACTGCGGGCGCTGATCCGCGCCTACATCGAGCAGGAGAAGCTGCCGGTGCGCGTGACGCGCTCGACGACTAACCGCGACCTCTTGGACCAGATCGAAGCGGCCCAGCAGGGCCCGCTGCCGGATGAACCGGAAGAAGAAGTAGAAACCGAAAGGCCGCGCCGCCGGTAACGGGAAACAGGATCAGTTGGAATCGAAGGGGCGTCCTAAAGGCGTCCCCTTTTACCCTCTTACGACCATGCCGAAAGAACATTTCCCATGTCTTCTACTGCTGAACGACATCCATATATCCAAAGACAACATACCGGAGTTCACCGCCAACTGGAACGAAGCGCTCGACATCTGCCACCGGATGAACGTGCGTGAGATCGCCCTTGGGGGCGATCTGTTCACTTGTCGAGCGTCGCAAACGCTCGATGTGTTACTGGCCGTCCATGACGCGCTGCTCTCCGCCGCCGAGTGCGGCATCCGCGTGGTGGTGATCAATGGCAATCATTGCAAAGTAGATCCTGAAGATCCGCGCGGCTATTGCCACGTATTCGACCAGCATGCCAACGTATTGGTGGCTGACGACTATCTCTCTCTTCCCGTTGCCCCCGGGCAGCGGTTCGTACTGCACATGATCGGGTATTTTCCCGAAAACGGCAGTTTCTGCGACAAGCTGGAAGCGGTCAAAAAGAACGCCCTGCAACCGGATAAACTCAACTTCCTGTATATCCACGAAGGCATAAACGGCGCCCTGTCGCAGCCCGGAGACAAAGAACTTCCCGCCAACATCTTCGGGGACTTCGACAAGGTATTCGTGGGACACTACCACAACCGGTGTGTGATCCCCGGCACCCGCATCGAATACATAGGTTCGTCCCGCCAGCACAACTTCGGCGAGGATGAAGAGAAAGGCTACACGGTGCTCTACAGCGACGGGGAACACGAGTTCATCAAAACCGGGCGAACACCCGCTACCGCACGCTCGACGTACCGCTGGAAGAGGCGGGCATCCACCTGACCGACCGCCTCGACGAGATCCGCGCCGAGGGGTGCTGTAAAGTCCGCGTGAGGGTACATTGCAGCCCGGAACAGGCGGCAGGCGTAGACCGGGCCCGGCTGATCGAAGCCGGGGCCTCGAAAGTGGAAATCCTCTGCCAGGAACAGGGCCCCGCAGCCATACAGGCTACGGAACTGTTCGAGCGCTACGACAAAGGCAAGATCCGCGAGAGCTACGAGCAGTTCTGCCGCGAACGCCAAATCGAAGATCCGGAAACGGGGATCATGTACTTATCTCAAATCGACGGAACGACATGTGGAGACTAACTAAGATAGAGGCCCGGAACCTGTGTACGTTCCGGGAGATGGAATATACGCCCTCCCAGGGAGTGACTACCCTGGTATTCGGCGACAACCGGGACAACGAAAGCCAGCGCTCGAACGGCTCCGGCAAGAGCGCGCTGATCGAAGACCATCGCCCTTATCCTCACGGGCAGCCCGCTGCGAAAAGTGCGCGCCGAGGAGATCATCAACGACGGGGCCGAGGTGTTCCTTACGCGGGGTGCTGACCAATACGGCCGGCGGCGAGGAGCTCATAGTCGAACGTACGCTCTCGCGTAAGGGGCCGTCTACGGTTGTCCTGACCCTCGGCGGAAAGCCCGTGGCACAGCCCGGAGTTGACGCGGCCAACCGCTACCTGCTGGAGAAATTGGGTATTACCCGGGAAGAAGTGTATAACAATTTCGTCCTCTCGAAATACAAGTACCAGGACTTTCTGGGGGCCCCGGACAAGGAGAAAAAGGAGATCATCAACCGCTTTTCGGGCGGCAACATGGTAGACCAGGCTATCGACCGGGTGGCCGAAGATATCGCCCCGGTGGAAAATGAGTCCCGGGAACAGGAGCTGGAAATGGCCAGCGTCCAGGGACGTATCGACATGCTCACGGAGCAGATCCGGGAGCAGGAAGAGTCGAAATCCGAGCGGGAGCGGACTCGTGCGGAGCGCATCGCAGCCGTTGAGGCGGCCATGGCGGATAAACGGGCCTTGATCCGGGAAAAGCGGCAGCAGGCCGATACGCTGGCAGGGGAACTGCCGGCGGTGGAAAAAGCCGACCTGCGGCTGCGGGAGTTGGAAAAGGGAGAAGGCTCGCTCGAAGGGTGCCTGGCGGGTATCCGCACGGTACTCTCCCCGCTGGGGGTTGTGCCGGGCGACTGGGTGGCCGTGATCATGCAGAAGAAAGCGGCCGTGGCCGCTTCGCAGCAACGGCTCGAACTGCTCGAAGCCGACCGGAAGGCCGCGGACGGGCGGATGGAAGAGCGGACACGGGTGTACGGGGAGATCAAGGAGGACTTCCGCGCTTTCACCCTGAAAGCCGATGCGCGGCGGGAGGAGTTCGAGGCCCGCATGGCGCAGCTCGAAGAGAGCGACCGTACCCTGGGCGCCGAGATCGCCGTGCAGCGGCAACAGAAACTGCTGCTGACACAGGCCGCTGCCAACCTGCAAAACAAACTCTCCGGCACGATCGTATGCCCCCGCTGCCGGCATGAATTCCTCGTATCGGACAAGGCGTTCGATGTGGAGCAGGCCAAAGAAGAGCTGCGGGAGAAAGCCAGGGAGCTGGTGGAAAAATCCAAAGCCTTGGAACAGACCGGCGAGCAGGCCCGGGAGATCGACCGCCGGTGCGACCAGGTGCGCCACGACCAGGAAGAACTGTCCTCGGCCATAGCCGCCTGGAAGCAAAAGGTGACGCAGGCCGAAGACCGCGCGTATGCGGCCCGGACGGATGCCGAGCGGATAAGGCGGGCCCAAAGGCAGGTAAAGGAGGAGATCGAAGAGATCAACAAGGGCATCGAAGGCATCCGCCGCAGGATGTTCGACGAGGCTTTCGACCGCCTGGAGGCAAAGGCCCGCACGCTGGAAACCGGCCGAGACCGCCTGCTGCAGGAAATAGCCGCCACAGAAGGCGCCCTGGCCGCCCTGGAGGAGAACCTGGAGGAACTGCATAAGCAATCCGATACGACGGGGGCCCTGCGCGGGTCATTGCAGGCGTTCCAGGGCCAGAGCCGGGAATTATTCCGGCGCATGACCATTACGGGTGAAAAACTACTGCGCCTGCGGGAACAACAGGAACGTTTCGCTCAGTTCAAGACCTATCTGGCCAACACCAAGATCGAGGCGCTGGGGCGCATCACCAACGAATTTCTGGAAAATATCGGCAGCGATATCCGCATCCGCTTCTCGGGATACACGATGCTCAAAAGCGGCAAGGTGCGGGAGAAGATCTCGATCTCCCTGCTGCGCGACGGAGTGGATTGCGGCTCCTTCGGTAAGTTCTCCGCGGGCGAGGCCGCCCGGGTGAACCTGGCTACGATCCTCTCGATGCAGAAGCTGGTCAATGCCGGCTGCGAGGCGGACAAGGGCCTCGACCTCTTGGTACTGGACGAGATCGTCGAGGCGGTGGACGAGGACGGCCTGCAGGCCATGTTCGGCGCCCTGAACCGGCTCGGCATTACGGCGCTGGTGGTCAGCCACGGCAATATATCGGAATCCTACCCTTACAAACTCATCATCCGCAAAGAAAATGGCATCTCGCACATCGAACGCTAAAACCCCCGCTACCCGGGAAGAGGTCCCGCGCTCGATATCGCCACGCACTGCGGATTTTTCAGCCTGCACGGATCGGGAACCTGGAACTTTACCGAAAGCCTGCGCCGCAACGGCAACAAAATGCACAAGGATTTCCGGGATACCCTGATAGCCTTCATTACGGAACACGGTATCCGGCAGATCGTGGCCGAGGACGTGAACGTGATGGGTCACTTCTTCGACATGCGCCGCCTGTCGGAGCGCGCGGCATTCTCTTCGAGGTGTGCGATGATGGACCTGCCCGAACCGGAATTCGTCAACGTGTCCACCCTGAAGAAGTGGGCCACGGGCGACGGGAGGGCGGACAAGGCCAAGATGATGCGCGCGTGTGTCGAGCGCTATCATTATACCCCCAAGATGACAACGCGGCGGATGCGTGCCACCTGTTCTACTACTATCTCCGCAAATACCGGATTTAAAACAAGTTGAAGATTATGAAGCCACATATACAGGGGTACGGACCGCCGCACCCCCACCTAATTGACGCCGCCATCGAGCTGACAGATTGCAGAAAAGATTATTCCGTAATCAATAATGCCAGCATCCGATGGAACCGACCGACACGACATTAGACCCCGAATCGGTAAAACGACGCACGGCCTTATTCCACAAATACGTCTGGCCGCACCGGAACCTGATCTACTCGCTCTGCATACGCTATACCTACAACCAGGAGGATATCGCGGACAACTACAACGAAGTGCTTATCAACTTTTTCAAATATATCGCCACGTACGACCCGCAGCGGTCGATCCAGACGTGGTTACATATTGTGACCAAACGCTATGTGGCCGACCTGAACCACAGGAACAGCCAGTTCAAACGCAGCGACGACGTGGACGTGCAGGAACTCGCTTCGGACCTGCTGGACGAGGCTCACCTGCCCTCCACGGTGATGGGACTGGACAACTACCGGGAGCTCTACAATGACGACATCCTGCGGGCGCTGGATTCCCTGCGCCCGATCTACCGGGAGGCCCTGCTGTTGCAGCAGGCCGGGTACAAACTGGGGGAGATCATGGAGATCACCTACCGGCGGGGCAGCCTGCGCTCGCGCAATATCGAAACCGTCAAAAGCCGCCTGTTCCTGGCCAAACAGCAAATGCGAAAACTCATTACGCGAGATGGAGACGAGCGAAAAGAATAGCTGCATGGTGCGGGCCTTTACGATCCTCATGCGGCGGACGGTCGCCCCTTCATTCGCCTTTCCGGGCGGGGGCGCGGCCCGGCGCACCGTGAACTCCTGCATAGCGGCGTTGGAGAAAACGCACGGGGCTTTTTGAGCGGGAGCGGATCGCCGACTTCTGCATCTGCCAGGTGTACGCCTTGAGCCGCTTCGGGAAGGAGTACCTGTCCCGCTGGCGCGTGTCGCATTCGTTCGGGACCAAAGCACGGGAACGCTTTGCCGGAACCACGCGGGGGAAACGGTATTGGGAGGACAGGTGGCTCACGGGGGCAGGGCTGACAAGGGCTGAAGTAGCCCGTATGATCGAAGACCGGCGGCAGCATCCCCTGTACCGGTTTATTTACCCTGAATACGAAGACGCCACCAAAGCCGGATGCTCTCCACCGAGGTGGGTTACTATATCTGCGGGGCATCGACCCTGCTTTGGACGCCCTTTTCGCCCGCGTGCCGGGCCTGCATCCGGGCGGCGTTATGCCGCAAGCGGACGGAGATGATCTACGGGGAGCTGTACCGTATCCGGATGGAAGAATACAGCGGAAAGGAGGATTATGAGCGCCGAGCGAAAAGTAAATCCCTGAGCGCGGGTTCCTGTACCAGGCTCTACGCCACGGCCCTGCATACGGACAGTCTGTGCGGGGTGGTGGCGCAGCACATGCGCCCCGAGTACCTGCCCGACCGGAGTTTCCAGAAGATACAGCAGGCCATAGCCTCACATTTCCGCACCTACAAGCGGCCGCCCTCGTACGCCATGCTCGCGCAGACCTTCGCTGCGGACTACGACGCCATCGAACTGCTGGACACTTTCCGGGAATACGACGAAGGCGACAATCCGGAAGCGGTGACCGACATGCTGGAGGCGTACATCAAAGGGGTGCGGCTGCAGGGGGTGTACGGCGAAGTGGGCAAACTCTACAACCAGAGCAAACAGGGCGAAGCGGAAAAGGTGCTCGGGAGTACGCCCAGTGGCTGGGAGGTTTCACCCTGAAAGGAAACGCCTTTGTGGACGTGGCCGAAACCTTCTCGGGCGCTACCACCGGAACCGCCAGCGGGAGGAGGCCGAAAAAGCCAATGCCCTGCCGCAGGTGTGCCGCTTTTTATATCCCGTATCTCGATGCCCTGAACGGAGGCCGGAGCCTGCGGGGACAGGCTCACCTGTTTTCTGGCCTCCACGGGCGTGGGAAAAGCCATATCGCCAAGCATATCGGCATACGGGCCGACGTGGACGACGCCCTGCATGTGCTGCACTTCCAGCTCGAAGGATCGGAAGAGGAAGCGCTGAACGCCTACAGCGGCGGGCTGATCTCCAAGAACGCTTACTACTACGAGCAGGGGAAGATCCCGGAGGGGGAACTGCGCCGTTTCGAGGAGCTGTTGAAAAAGTATGCCGGGAGCATTACGGTGCGCTCGTACCCGCGCTTCAACGCGCAGGTATCGACGCTCGACATACAGGGCGGGATCGCGGAGTACCGCAAAGGCGCGCGGGCACAATCCGGACGTGGTAATCATCGACTCGATGGACCTCCTGACCGATGCCGGGCGCCGCAACTGGGGTGCGGAGCACGAGCGGGCCAAGCGCATCGCAGTGGCCAACGATCTGAAAGACCTGGCGGCGGACGAGAAAGTGTGGATGGTGGTAACCTATCAGTCCACGATCGAAGACCGCGAATGGCTGAATAATGAGAACAACGTGCTGACCGAGTACAACTGCTCGGAGGCCAAGGGACTGGCCCGGCCGTGCACCCACCTGATATCGCTCAATCAGTCTTCCGCCGAGCGCGAGGAGAACGTGATGCGCCTGCATATCGCCAAGAGCCGGTTCTTCAAAAAGGGAGACACGATCAAGATCGCCACGGACTACGACAACGAGGTGTTTTACGACGCCCGGCGCACGCTGGGGCTGAACCGGTAGGCGGATATGGAATAGGTGTTTGCGGTTAAAGCTACAGATTAAGCCGCAAAACTTGCGGCTTATTAGGAATAGGTCTTCACTGCAAAAAGTAAACTGTTCGATGAATATTGTTTGAAAGCGGACAAGTTGTTCTGCTCACAATATTAAGTGAATTCTGCTCCTTACATTCAGTCTATGAGCAGCAAAAGGATGATTCGCGGGGCTGTGACGTGAAAAAAACGGTTCGAGCGATTACCCGGCCGACCGGTCAGACGGAGCGGAAGTTATTCCTGACGGATAATGCGCTGTACTTCCTGTCTGAGCGTCTTTTCGTCAGGCAGGTAAAGTTGGTATTTGCTGACAAATAGCTGATTGGTAATATTTGCGGTGGCATATTTAATCAGGATTTCGTCCTGGCCGCACCCAGCACGATACCTATCGGCGGATTGTCGCCGTCGGTATTTTCCTCTTCGGCGAAATAGTTCAAGTAAAGGTTCATCTGGCCTATATCGCCGTGTTCTATCTCTCCCCGCTTTAGGTCGATCAGCACGAAACATTTCAATATGCGGTGGTAGAAGACCAGATCGACAAAAAAATGACGGCCGCCGATAGAAATCCGGTATTGCCTGCCGATAAAGGCGAATCCCTTTCCGAGTTCCAAAAGAAAGGTTTGGAGGTTGTTGATTCTCTCCTGTTCAAGATCGCCTTCGAGGTATTTTTCTTCCTGTGGTAAATTCAAAAATTCCAGCACATAGGGGTCTTTGATAATGTCACCGGCCTCATGTATCTCAACCCTCTTTTTGCTAATGCAAGCACCCCTGTTTGTCTTTACTCAGGGCAAGGCGCTGGAAAAGCATACTGTTGCGCTGGCGCTTTAACTCGCGGACGCTCCAGTTTTCTTTTTCGCATTGGGCCATGTAGAAGGTGATTTCCAGCGGATCGTCGGCTTTCAGTATTTCGACGTAATGGCTCCAGGCTCAATTTGTCAGACAGTGTCTGACTTTTTGGGAAAGCAAGGTAGAGCTTTACGCATATATACGATATTGGAATGGCTGAATCCTTTTCCGTATGCACGGGTCAAATCGCGGGATAAACGCTTCCCCAATTCCTCTCCGCATTCTGCCCGCTGATTGCCTTTCAATTCATATTCAAAAATGTATTTCCCGATGTTCCAATAGGTTTCCACCAGAATCGTATTGACCGCATAGTATGCCTTGTTCCGGCCTTCTTTGAGGAGGTTTCCGATTTGCTCGACGAGAGTATGATATGAACTATTGTCTAATTGCGCCATGTGCCTGAATATTTTATGTAGCCAAAGGTACACATTTTTAGAACCGGAAATGTGGCATGCGAGTTTTTGCCTGAATTGAAAAAAATACTGAAACCCTAACCCGATGTCCGGGACGACGAGCTATTTCATTCACATGGATATCTCATCGGAAGAAAAGGAATACCTGATCGCGGAGGTGGCCCGCGAGCTGGGCGCGTCGAAAGACGGCGGAGGAAAGAACCTCGTCGCCCGCTGCCCGTTCTGCGGGAAAGAGGGCAAGTTCGGGGTGTATATCGGACCGCCGACGGCCCGCAAGAAACCCTTCATGTCGCACTGTTTCTCCTGTGGCCGCTCGACGGTGACCCCGGAGCAGTTTTTCGAGCAGATAGGCCGGCCGGACCTGATCCTGACCCCGACGGCCGCACTGGATGCCCCGCTCGATACGACGCTCCTGTTCCCGTTGGAGGAGGAACCGGAAGAGATCGACGATGAGCCTGTCCATCGTCCCGCTGCCGTCCTTTTACCGGCGGTGCTTCGCGCACCCGTACCTGAAAGAGCGGGGATTTACCGGGGACGACTTCGAGTATTTCCCGGTAGGAACCACCCGCGGGCTGAACCGGAGGTGGGATGATTACGTGATCTTCCCGATCCTCGACGGGGGCGATACGGCAGGCTATGTGGCACGTCATACCTGGCCCAAAGGCTGAGATCGACGCTCATAACCGCCGGGCCAAGCGCTCGGGCGACTACAAGATCCTGCGCTACCGGAACTCGGTGGAGAACGACTTTGTGAAACTGCTCTACAATTATGACGCGGTGATCGATGGCGAAACGGACACGGTGGTCGTAGTGGAAGGGATTTTCGACGTGGTGGCGCTGGTGCGTAAACTGGAACTGTACGACAACACCCGGGCCGCGGTGGTGGCCACCTTCGGGAAGAAAATATCCCGCACGCAAATCTACAAACTGCAAAGCAAGGGCGTACGCACGGTGGTGGTGGGCTATGACGGGGACGCGGTCGAAGCGGTCAAAAAGACTGCGGCGGAGCTCTCCGAGTGGTTCGAGGTACTGGTGGCCGACATTCCCGACCCGGCCAAGGATTGGGAAGACCTGACAAGGGAAGATATCTACGACATTTTCACGGACAGAATCTACACGCCGTCCGAATACAGACTGATGAAGGTACAGGAATGATGAAAGAATTATTGGGATGGCTCGACGTCCACAAAATCCTGCATAGGCAGGTGGATAACGAAGTGGTGGAGATCGAGGATTTCGGAAAGATGCTGCTGGCCGATCTCTCGGGGGTACAATCCATCTTCCGGGGCACGGAGGGTAACCTGCAGTTCAACCTGATGGAAAGCCCGGACGTACTGATCGCAGAAGGGATCAATTACGTGGCATTCCCGTTCGGGGGATGACTTCTACTACTACGACCTGCGGGAAGATTTCCGCATGAACATCCTGAAATACATCGGCCGCCGCCGGCCCTGCCAGCGGACGGAGGAGTTCGTCAACCTGGGGGTACACACCCCATACGAGCCTGCTGAACGGTTCGGGCGATCTGGCCCTGTGGGTACATAAAGCCCGGTGGATGGGACATACGGCACTCGGTATCGCCGACCGCAATACGATGGCCGGGACACTGAACCTGCAGAAAGCGTGTGCGGCGGCGGGGATCAGCCATGTGTTCGGTTACTCGTGCGCGATGAAGTTCCGCGACGAACTGGTGGACGTGAAGGTCTACTGCCAGAGCCGGCAGGGGCTTCAAAACCTGCTGCGCATCCAGAAGGAGGTAATGGTGGACTCCGAGGACAACACCATGCTTCGCAAGGGCCTCTTGTCCCGGGGGGCAAGGAAATGTACTGGTGCTGGGTACGCTCGCCTCCTACTGGATGCAGCGGCACCCGATGCTCGTACAGGGATTCCAGGCGCATTTCGACAGGGTGTATTACCAGGTCGATGTGTCGGAGTACAAGGCCGAACGCATAGACCGCGAAGGTTTGGAGGCGGTAAAGCGGTTCTTCGACTGCTTCTACGTGAAAAGTATGAAGACCTTCCGTGTGGAGCCGGTGCTGATAGCCGACTGCTACTATCCGGACAGGGACGATACCCGCAGCAAGGTTATCCTGAACAAGATCGCAACGGGGGCCGCCCACCGCCAGAGCGACGACCAGTATTTCAAGGACGTGGACGAACATTACGCCGCCCTGCGTCCGCTGTTCGGCGAGCGGTGGGACTTCGACGCCCTGTTCGCCCGCATGTGCCGCAGCACGGTGGAGATCGCAAAAGGGCCGAAGCCACCTTCGAGACAGGCCGTATGTTCATGCCCCGGTATATCCTGCGACCGGAAGAGAAGGAACAGTACGGCGACTGCCGCACGTTGTTCCAGGCCCTGCTCGAAACGGGATTGCAGCAAAAAAGTCCCGAAGGCCCGGATAGACGACTACCGCAAGCGGCTGGACGAGGAGGTGTATATCATCGAATCGACGAACAATGTGGACTATTTTCTCGTCCAGTGGGACATGGTGGCCGAAGCGCACCGGCGGGGAATAGTCACGGGCGTGGGCCGTGGATCGGCCGGCGGGTCGCTGGTGTCGTACCTGCTGGGGATCACCTCGATCGACCCGGTAGCCTACGACCTGCTTTTCTCCCGCTTCCTGGTGCCGGAGCGATGTGGGCTGAACTGGGTGAAGCAGATCACGGTGCTGGGCGGGAACGTGCAGGTAGAAGCCGGGAACAGCTATGTGGAAATCGTAATGGACGGGCGGACGTACCTCTTCGACCGGGACGCGCAGTTCTGGATCGAACGTGGCGGTAACGAAATGAAAATATATGCCGACCAGTTACAGGCGGGGGATGACATCCGCTTTGACCGGCGCAACCTTTTATGGGACATGGAATAATATGAAGACAGAAAAAGTAACTGTCAAAAAAGCCCCTATGGGAATCTCGGTTCGGGATGCCTATGTGGATCGGGGGTTGGTGGAGGGCGGACACTCTGCGCTCCCCCGATATCGATGTCGATTACGCCTCAGACCGCCGTCAGGAGATCAAGGCGAATATCTCGAACAGCGGTACAATGTCGGGGGCGCCCAGCGGGTATTCTCTGCCGGCACGTTCTCGTCATTGGGCGAAAGCCGTCCTGAAGGACGTGGCCCGCGTCCACCGGTTGCCGCACAGCCTGGTAAACTACATCACGGCCATCTTCGACGACAACATGGACTGGACGGGACTTTTCAAGCTTGGCGGCTGTGAACAAGAAGGTGAACCGGTTCGTGCAGGACTACCCGCAGGTGATCGAGGATATCCGCACGCTGATGGGCCAGCCCCGCGCCGCCTCGATCCACGCCTCGGCCATCATCGTGACGCCGGACAACCAGGACGGCCGGCCGGCGAGTGCTTCGATTTTCTACCGATCCGCAAGATGGACGGCCTGCTGGTCTCGGAGTTCGACGGGTACAGTGTGGACGAGATCGGCCTTTTGAAAGAAGACGTACTGGCTACCAAGGAACTGTCGAAACTGAGCGCGGTGATCGGCATCGTGAACCGCACCTACGGCTAAAGAGTACACCATCGAGCGCATTACGCAGCAGGAGTTGACGGACGAGAAGACCTACCGGCTGCTGTCGGAAGGCTATACGCAGAACGTCTTCCAGTTCGCCTCGCGGGGCATCACCCGCTTTATACAGGATGTGCAGCCCACAAACATCGAGGACTGACCGCCATCAACGCCCTGTACCGCCCGGCAACACTCGATATCGGGGCTACGGAAGATTACGTGCGCTACAAGCGGGGCGAGGTGGCCCCGGTCTATAACTTCGGCACCTACGAAACGACGAAGAACACGTTCGGTATTATGACGTACCAGGAACAGTTCATGTCGATCGCCCATACGCTCGGCGGTTTCGACCTGGGAAAGACCGATATCCTGCGAAAAGCGATCGGCAAGAAGAAAGCCGACCTGATGGCAAGTCTGAAAGAGGACTTTATACGGGGTGCGGCGGACAACGGCTGTCCGGACTATGAAGCGCAGGAGATATGGCACAAGATCGAGACGGCGGGAAACTATAGTTTTAACAAATCGCACGCCGCTGCCTACGCCCTGACGGCCTACTGCGGGGCATGGCTCAAGGCCAATTATCCCACAGCATTCTATACCGTGGCCCCTGCAATGGGCAGACGATAAGAGATCCCGGCGCTGATGGCCGAGATGGAAGAGTGTTCCAGGGCCCGTATCGTACCGCCGGATATCAACCTCTCGCAGGCGGAATTCTTCACCGATTATACGACAGACGAGATCTACTGGTCGCTCACCCGCATTAAGATGGTGGGCGGCAAGACCGTGGAGTATATCGTCCGGGAGCGGGAACGAGGCGGGAAGTTCACCTCGGTAGAGAATTTCATCCACCGGATATTCCGGTACAAGCGAAAAAGTACGCCTACTGGGACGATCCGGACAATGCGGACGAAGCGGTAAAAGTGCCCGTCAACGCCCGGCACGTCCGACATCTGGTCTCTCCGGCTGCTTCGACAAGGTGGAAGGTATCAAGGCCGTGACCGAGCGCCTCGATCTCCTGCAGCGGGCCGCCCGGGAACTGGGCTTTGCACTGGACGAAAAAGAATTTCCGGCGGAGCTGACGGCCAAGCACTATTTCTGGTCCATGCAACAGATCGCCACATCGGGCATCGGCTCGATAGACTACCGGAGGATCTACGACAACTCCGAGGCGAAAGCCGCGATCAAGGGCAAGGCCACCTACCTGAGCCTGCGGGAAGTGACGGACCCGGACAACGAAGGGCGCCGGGCAGGCTGTATGCGCTACGGTGAGCGAAACGGCCGAGGTGGGCTATACCGACAAGGCTACCGGGGAACGCAAGAAATTCTGCAAGCTGACGCTCCAGCAGAACAACGACCTGCTGGAAGCCGTACTGTGGAGCGACTTTTACCAGGCGCACCGCGCGAGAGGTGGCCGCGCTCAAAGGAAAAGTAGTGATCCTGACGGCCGGTATAAAATACAGCGATTATTCGGGTAGCAATACCCTCAATACCTATAAAACTTCCCTACTCTTTACCGTATGACAAAACCGATAATCATTGCTATTATGGGGAAGCTTCGGGTTCCGGCAAGACCTATCTGAGCAAGTTCCTGAACAAAGAGATGAACATTCCGATGATCGTTTCGACCACCACGCGCCCCCGGCGCGAGGGCGAAATAGAAGGCGTGGACTATTTCTTCGTAAAGGACACCGACGCCTACGACCGGAACGATATGCTGACCTACACCCGTTTCGCGAAGTACGAATACTTTTCGCTGAAAAAGCAGTTGCCCCGAACCGGGTTTTGCACCTATGTGGTGGACGAAAACGGAGTGCGGGCCTTAAAGCGCAGCGCCGGGGACGACTACGGCGTATTCTCCGTCACGGTGCAGTGCAAGGCGGAGAACCGTATCGCCCGGGGCGTCGATCCCCAGCGTATCGAACGGGACAGGCACCGCAAAACCTCGGCGATAGCTGGATAGACCTGGCGGTCTATAACAACGGAAGCGTCGAAGAGTTCGAGCAGGCGGGACGCGACCTTATAACCGTAGCGCAGCAATGGCAGCACCTACTGTAAGCCCCGGATCTATACGGCCCTGGTGCTCGACTTCGAGACCGGAGGGTTGGACTGCGCCAAGGCCGCCTGCACCCAGATCGCCGTGCAGGCCGTACGGCTGGACACCTGGCAGGTATTGGAACGCTACGCCTCGTACATCGCCCCGTACAACCGGCAGGAAGTGGGGACGGCCAAACGGAAGGTGCTGCGCCCCCGCCGTGAGATCGAACAGCAGGACGCCGGGTATCGATGGACTACGAGCCGGCCGCCCTCGAATATTCAGGGGATCACGATGGAGATGCTGCGCAGCCGGGGAATACCCTGAAAGAGGTGGCGGCCGAAGTGATCGCCGTAGCCCGGCGGGCGGCGCTGAGCAAAGGCGCCCAGTGCAAGCCCATCCTGATAGGCCAGAACATCACCTTCGATATCGGTTCCTGCAGCAAATGATGACCTACGCCGGACTGCAAAAGGAATTCGCGGGGGCGTTTGCCGGTACGGCGGATTTCTACGGCAACTTCTGTCCCCACTACGTCGATACGATAGACCTGGGACGCCTCGCCCTGGCACACGACCCGGCGGTGACGTCCTATAAACTGGAACTGCTGTGCGAGCGGCTGGGGATAGAACTGGACGACGCGCACGATGCCGATGCGGACGTGACGGCGACCCTGTCGGTAGCCGCCGTATGCTCCGGGCGGTTGCGTAGCGGGGGTGGCGGGGATGAAACCGGCCTGCTGCCCCGGAAAGAGAAGACACGCGATCATTTTAAAATCTGAAACGATGGACGACAAGGAACTGGAAGAAACCCTCGAAAAGACGGTAACCTTTAAGGTGGGGATATGATGACCTACGGGGTAATGAGCGAGGACGGCAACGAACTGCTGGCGACCATCACGGGCTTCGGGTTGGAAATCCGCTTCAATATGCGGCTGATAAACTCGCTGGCCGATGCCGAAGCGACGGCCAACGCGATGGCGGACGTGTTCTACCAGGCGCTGATGGAGCAGCTGCTGGCCGAAAAGGCCGAGGTGGTTAAACAAGCGGCCCCCTAAGCGCCTATTCTTGGCAAAGGAGAACCTATCCGGCCCGAAGGATCGCCTTCGGGCCTTTGTGTAAAAAAGATGAAAGACAACGAAACACCCGACAGCGCCCTGCCTGTCGAAGTAATACAGGATGCAGAACGTCCGCTGACCGCCAAGGAAGAGGAGTTCTGTGAGCACTTTATGTGCGCGGCGGAGCAGGTTTCGCCGGGCAGCAGGCCAAATGCTACCGGGAGATCTTCGGGGAGGACGGGCGGAATATACCTGCGGCCAGCCACCGGTTGGCCACGGACCCCCGCATCCAGGGGCGCATCAAGGAAATGACCGCCAGCGCCCAGTACGAGGCCGAAACGATGGCCGTAAAGCTGCAGGTGGCCGAAACGCTCAAGGCGGTGATGGAGGAGACGGCCACCCTGGAATACACCGACCGCTTCGGTATCCCGCTGTCCCCGGCCCCGCTGCGGGCCGTGGCGGTGAACGCGGCCAAGGCCCTGATGGAGCTGTACCCGATCAAACACGCCAGCGAGTCCCGCCTGAAGATCGAGAATTCCCAGGGTGGCGTGATATTCAATGTGATCGTACCCCAACCCGTTATCCGCCATGAAGACGACCCCGCGTAAGCCGAGCGCCCGGCAGCAGAACGGATCGTCTATATCCTGATCATCATCGCGCTGGTGGTCTATGGGTTTAAGGACAGCGCGGCGGCCGAAACGATGATCCGGGCGGTCAAGGAGGCATTCACCATCTTATTCCAGTAACCATGAGCCAAGTGCGGACCTTTCGTGACAGAAAACTTCAAATTCCTGGTGGTGATCATCTCCTTCCTGGTCACCATGTACGCCCAGCATACGACCAATACGTCGCATATCGCGGAACTGACCATACGCTGCCAGACACTGGAAGCCAAGATACAGGACCAGTACGACAAGATAGACGCCATCAAACTGGACAAAGCCGTATTCGAGGCGACCATGACCCAGTTCACCCAAATGCGGGTGACCTGCAGGAGATGCGGGCCGATATTAAAGAGCTGTTAAAAACCAGAAATGAGAACGGCCCTCGCTATCCTTCTGCTCTTGGTAGGAACCTGCATCGGACGGAGGCGCCCGAGCGTGCTGGCCGCGCAAAGGATAGCGGTAGAGGAACACGACTTGTTCGATGAAGCGGTGGAGCTGATAAAACGCTATGAGGGCCGGCATACGGAAAAGGATTACCCATACGTGGGATATGGACACAGACTGCTGCCGGGAGAATCATTCAATGGCCGGATCACCGAAGAGACCGCGGACTCCCTGCTGCGGGCCGACCTGAAGCAGAAATGCGCCGCCTTCCGGGACTTCGGCCGCGACTCGCTGCTGCTGGGGGTACTGGCCTACAATATCGGGGAATACCGGCTGCTGGGATATGGAGAACGCCCGAAGAGCCGCCTGGTCGAAAAACTGGAAGGGGGCGACCGGGATATACGGAAAGAGTATGTCTCTTTCCGAAAATGGCAGGCAGGTAATCCCTCGATCGAACAAAGACGGAAAGCGGAATTCGACCTGCTGTACAACAAGACGAAAAGAACCTATATATACGAAAACGATGATAGAAGTCGGAAATGAAATAACGATCGTAGCATGCCGGGAGCTGGAAGCACTCGGCCTCTCGGCACTGGAAGGACGGCGGGCGGTGGTGACCGAAGACCTGGCGATCCCCGAGCGCCGTGAGCCGGGCTACATGGTGCGGCTGCTGGATGGGACGTACATGGACGAAGAGAACTGGTATATCCCGGCCGATGCCGTAAGCCATGCGTAAGGTATCGGTCATAGCGCTCATCGTACTCGGGGCGGCGGTATGCCTCTTGTGGCACCGTAATGTGCGCCTGCGGGGCGAGCGCGACCGCTACCGGAGCAATACCGAGGCGCTGCTGTCCGATATGAAGCGGATGCGGATCGATTCGGCTACGGTGGCCGTCGATGTGAAAGGCTTGCGGCTAAGTGTAGAAGAATTTAAGCGCCTGCGGGCGGAGGACGCGGAAAAGATCAAGGCGATGGGGGTGAAGATCCGCACGCTCCAGGCGGCGGCCCGCCACGATATCGTCGTCGCAGGGCCGATAGACGCAGCCGTAAAGGACACGATTGTGATCCGGGATACGGCGGCGCTGGTGCGCCGGAAGATCGAAATGATAACGCCCCATATCCGCCTGACGGGATTAATCGAAGACGGCCGGCTGAAAGGCGAGATACGGATACCTGTCACCTTACGGCAGGTGGTGTGGATCGAGTACAAGCGGCGGTGGCTGTTCTGGAAAAAAGGTGAAAGCGATACACCAGACTATATCGAGCGACAATCCCTATGTGGAGATCAATATTCGGAATATATTCTCGTACAGAAACGGTTTGAATAGCCTTAAAAGAATTCAGGCTCTCGTCCACCATGGTAACTCTTGTGATCTTCGTGAACATAGTTCACGGCCCATGCAAAGACGGGTCCATCTTTCCATGCTCAAAGAAATAGGTTGCAGCCTTTGCAGAGTTTTTTAAAGCCGATATCAAGCATTGGTTTTATATCCTCCTCATCGATAAATAGAGTACCGGTGCTCACTGGATGGTCGATCAGTGAGTGGTATATGTCAATACTTTTTTGGTATAGAATTCGAGCAAATAGTTTAGACCCTTCGATTTGGATATTAAGCAAGGGCCCCTCCTTATCATCACCTAATATAAAAGGTCTGTATCCATGTTTAAGCGCCTTATATAGCGGCTCAATTCGGCCGAGGAAGGAACTTCAATGTCTGTATATGATAAAGGCTTTTTTCATACCCTTCCCCATGAACGACGGTAACTTTCATAAACTTCAATTTGTGAATCAATTTATAATGATAAACGAGATAATATCTCAGGCCGTAAATATATTGGAATGATTTTTTGCAAAAAAATCATTTTTTTTAAACATTCCGATTTCCAATTCAAAACTACTCCAAGAAGGATTGTTAAATTTTTGTTCGTCGGAAAAATTGACGAAACGGGAAATCCGGCCGGCATTTCTAAAAGTTTTTATCGACTGTATGGGCAGTATTTCTGCCGGGAATAGGCTTAGCGGACGAACTTCCGTACGAGCCAGAACAGGATCGCCCAAAATAGTAGAAGGAGTAGGATGACCATGCAGACGGCCACTGCATCCGGAAGGCCCAATCCGAACGAATACGAACGTCAATGCGCTGAAAGCCTCGACGGGATTGAGGGCATTCAATCAAACCCGTCAGTGGACGGTGCTGAAGCATAACCCGCGACCATAAGCAGCAGAATAACGATCAGTACCGAAAGCAAGATGGTTTGAGATTGTATTTTGAAATATTAGTCATCTAAAACGGGATGAAAATCGCAGACAAAGATACGATAATCGCCGGAAGAACCAGAAAGTAGATTGTTGAAAAATGGCCGTAGCACGATAGGGCCCCCTTGTCCTAATATTTGGAAGTTGGAATGCTTGGATTATTGAAATATAAACCGCAATTTTGTAATACAAGTCACAGTTATTTAAAGAGTAATATAAATAATTATGAAAAATAATGATTGTATTTCTGCCATCGCAGCGGAAGCCGGCATGTCCACATCCGATGTGGTCAGAGTCGTAAATGCCCTTATTAAAAGTATCGGCGATCATGTACCCAACGATTCGTTCGAGCTGACCGGACTCGGAACCTTCTCGGTCTTAGAAAGACCGGCCCTTTCCGTTCGTGATCCCCGCACAGGAGATTCGATCATAGTGCCTTGCTCGAAAATCCTAAAATTCAAGATGGATAAAGAGCTGAAGAAAAGGTAAAATAACCCCGTCGATTTCCCCCATACACCTATTCCCCGGCGATCGGTATGCCAGGAAAATGGAAGCTATTTGGGGTTATAATGCTTGGTCGAAAGATCGACAACCCGATGCAGAAGTTCGGGAAAAATGTACGGAGGCAGAGATGCTTCCGTTCGATTCATTACCTATTCGGGGATTCACACAGATATATATTGGCCGGGAATGATTAAATTTGTGAGACATAAATTGTTCTCACCATGCAGGCATATACATATATCGGCCGGGGAAAATTCGAGTTACTGGAGAAACCGAAGCCTGGACTGAAAGACTCGCGCGATGCCATCGTGCGGGTGACACTGAGCAGCATTTGCACAAGTGATTTGCATATCAAGCACGGAAGCGTTCCCCGTGCCGTGCCGGGAATAACGGTCGGGCACGGATGGTGGGCGTCGTGGAGCAAATCGGATCGGGTGTCGCCACGGTCAGGGTCGGCGACCGGGTTGCGGTCAATGTCGAAACCTTCTGCGGCGAGTGTTTCTTTTGTAAACACGGGTATGTGAACAACTGTACCGACCCCAACGGCGGCTGGGCGTTGGGATGCCGCATCGACGGCGGACAGGCGGAGTATGTCCGGGTGCCGTATGCCGACCAAGGGCTGAACCGCATTCCCGATACCGTGAGCGACGAGCAGGCCCTGCTTGTGGGGGACGTACTCGCCACGGGATACTGGGCCGCCCGTATCTCGGAGATAGGGAAAGAGGATACGGTGCTGATCATCGGCGCCGGGCCAACGGGAATCTGCACCCTACTGTGCGTGATGCTGAAACAGCCCCGGCGTATCATCGTATGCGAGAAGTCGCCCGAAAGAATCCGTTTCGTGCGGGAACATTACCCCGATGTCCTTGTCACCGGGCCTAAAGAATGTGAGTACTTCGTGCTGTGCCACAGCGACCATGGCGGGGCCGACGTAGTGCTGGAGGTGGCGGGAACTGAGGATACATTCACCCTGGCCTGGGAGTGCGCCCGTCCCAATGCGGTGGTTACCATCGTGGCGCTCTACGATAAGCCGCAGATGCTTCCCCTGCCGGATATGTACGGCAAGAACCTGACGTTCAAAACCGGAGGCGTGGACGGCTGCGACTGTGCCGAGATTCTGCGCCTGATCGCGGCGGGAAAGATTGACACGACGCCGCTCATCACGCACCGGTTTCGCTTGGGAAGATCGAAGATGCTTATCGTATCTTCGAGAACAGACTGGACGGGGTGATCAAAGTGGCCGTCGAGTGCGGGAAGTAGGTTGAGAATATTGAATAAAAATATAAGCAGAAATGGGCCAAGTAAAAGAGCACATGTATGAAGAAGAACATCAGGGGTTTTCCGAGCCTCCGAAGAAAAGCGTATGTGTAACTCATTTTACGGATTTTGCGTTACAATCTTACGCCCAGAAGATTGCACAAACGGGTACATGTTCCTACTGTGGAGCCAAATCGAAGGTGGTGCCATTGCGTGATATGGTCGAGCGAATTGCAGGGAAAATACGCGAATATTTTGACCACCCCGACAATCAAGGGGTAGGTTACGATTCGTCGGATAGGGACGAGGATGACGGCCTTAATCACGAATATGGCTACGTATTCGATGGTAGGCATATATATGACACTGAAAGATTGTTGCTCGATGAATTGGCATTATACGATGATGTCGACAACGAAGAACTTTTTAATGATATTGCAGGCTTGCATACCCGAACAGTTGTGGTGTCAAAAAGACCCCTATGGAATGACGGAGGATGAAGAGATGTCTTTTAAATGGCGTACATTCTGCGAAGAGGTAAAGCATCGGCGACGTTATACCTTTTTCCAGCTTCCTGAGTTCGATAATCCCCGCCGCTCCGATAATGGCCTGTCTGATATATTAACAGAAATTAGTAGAGTGGTTCATGCGGCCCGCTTGATCCGACCCGTTCTTGCAGGCGAAAAGGTATACAGGTGCCGCAATCACAAAAGTGACGAAGCAGTCGATAAAGATAAAGAGTTGGTTTCCCCTCTTCCACAGCAGGCAGTATATCGAACCGGATGAGTCCTGCCGGTATTCCGATGTTCTATGGCGGTTTTGACCCGGAAATAGTGCGGGAAGAGGCGCAGGGCGAATCCGCTGAATGCCAGACTGTCGGGGAGTTTGAACTAAAAGAGAAAATAAACGTGATAGACTTTACCCGTTTGCCGAAGGTCAGTTTTTGGGGAGATGATGCGCTTGAGCCTGTCCGCTTTCTCAATTCTTTCGTCGGAAAATTGTCAAAGCCGATCGGCCCGGACGATGCGCATATCGAATATGTGCCGACTCAGATATTGACGGAACACTTCAGATATAATTTCCTCCAAGAGGGTGTCCGGGGTATGATCTACGGGAGCGCCAAATGCAAAGGCAGCCAGTGTTGCGTCCTGTTTTTCGATCAGGCAGAATGCTTGGAAAAGATGAAGATGACGAAAATCGAAAAATTCACCCCTACACAAAAAAAGAAAGAGTAAAACGATAGATGCTGGCCCGCCTCCGATACTTTCTCGGCCGGGAATTGTCCCCCGTGGGGAAAGGCTCGTCCAATACGGCAGCCGCCTCGGCCCGCATCCGGTCAATAAGGGTCGAAGGAACCTTTTACCCGTTTTTCGACGATGATCCGCGCATAAATCCCGGCTTGGACATCGTTACCCTGGTGCTGGTGCAGGAGCATTAGCCGGTAGAGGGGCACGAACTTGTGCGGGATCATATCGTGCGCCTGCAGGTAGCATTCCTCGGCCCGGGCATAATCCTGGTCGCATTCGTAATTGGCGCCCATCGAGAGGAACATCTGGTGGTCGATGTACAGCCGGGCGGCCTCGCGGTATATGTCGGTGCTTTGACCGCACTCGCCCAGAAACGACAAGTCCTGTGCGTAGGAGCGCAGGAAAAGGCCCTCGTTGCGCAGCACAGGATAGCAGGCGCGGTAGGCGGCGAGGATATCGTCGCAGCCCTCGACCTGCCCGGTACAAATGTCGTCGAACCGGCGGTAGGCATCCCAGCGCCGGCCCACATACAGGCAGACGAATGCCAGCAGCGCGGCCCCCGGCACAAGAACGGCGATACGGGCCCATTTAGGGGTTTTCAGGGTAAAAAAGGGGCCGACGGTCGTAAGAGAGCATCAACCCGAAAAACAGGGCGTATAAAGCGGCCGAAGGGTACGACCGCAGAGGATAGGCGAACATGGAAGCGAGAGCATTCCGGCCAGCGCGACTTTCAACACGAGAAGCCCCCGACGGCCCCGCAGGGGAATACGCAGCAGATACCATAGGGGACACGACAAAGAGCGCGATTCCGGCCCAGCCCAGCTCGTAACCCACCTGCAACAGTTCGTTGAAACAGGAACGGGTGTCGGAAGCGTAGTAGGCGTAGGGGCTGTCCGGATGGCGGGCGAAGTATGCGGCCTGGTCGAGGGGATATTTGTGGGAGAAGCTTGACAAGACCTTTGCCTGCCGGATGCTGCGCGATGGCGGCGGCACTGACGCGGTACATGAGCAAGCGGCCCCGGGCCGAGTCCGACGGAGCCGGTAGAGGCTGTAGAAGCACCCCGCGGCCAACAGCAGTACAGCGCCTCCCGCCCCAATATGCTGCCAGAGGGAAAGACGCGCTATATGGCGGCGAAAGACACGCAGGTAGAGAAAAAGCAAGCCTATGACCAGCGCACCGACCAATCCCGCCCGGGAACCAGTAAGCACGAACACCACCGAAGAGAGAACGAAGAGGCCGCAAGCGACCCGCCGCCGGATGCCCCGGAAGAACAGGGCAGCGCCCCCGGTGATGCCCAAGAGAGGCAGCAAGGTATCGGCAAAGGCATTGGGATTGTCCGCCCAACCAGACAGACGAGACGTGAGGCCGGAGAATACATCGCGGTAGCCGTACCACAGGTCGTACAGCAGAACGGGCAACAGCAGTACCCACAGCACCCGGCGCGGCACCGCCCGGCCCAGTGCCCAAGCCCCGACAAGAAATGCAGCGGCCACATAGGAATTAATATTGCCGTAGTCGGCCCGCAGGGCGAACAGGAAAGCTTTCACGCCGCGACAAGAATCCCGGCGCGGCCTATCCGCATACCCCCGGCAGACCATGCCCCCCGTACCCAGGCCGCCAGAAGCAAAGTGGTGGAGAGTACGAAAAGCGCGGCCTCCGGATAGAACATATCCAAAGCGTGGTGCATAGGCGCCCGTCAATAAATGAACACTCCCAACAGACTATTCAACGGACTTCATATCATCGGAAAAACCGTAGTCTATGAGTTTCACCTGAATAAGGGAGAGTTTGCCCTTAGAATAGTCGCGCTGGTCGAAAAAATAAATCTTTTTATTAGATACGTCCAACGACTCGAACCAGTCAATGAGTTCCTTTTTACTTTTAGCCCGGAAAAAGGAGTCGAGGTTGTACACCGTATGGTAGCTGGCGATGTTGTTGCCCGTAGTGGTAATCTCCATCTCGTCGTTCCAGTCCTGCCGCATATTACGCCGAGCCAGTTCAGCTTTATTGTAGTTGATATGACCGAACGTAATATCAATGTCCCGTGCGACCGATTTCAGGTTGAAAAAGATAGATTCGGATTTGTAAATGGGGTCGCTATTAGGGCCCTGTTCCATATATATACCCTCAGTCCAGTTTTTATAGTTTGTTTCCTCTATGGGTGTGAGTGAAAAGTATAGTGTTCCGGTTTGAGCGTATCCCATTATGTAGGATAATCCGAACAAGGTGAGTAATACAAATCTTTTCATAGTAAGCAATGTTGAAGTTATCATTACATTTTTTTTAACCTATCTACCGCATTTTTGACGTCGCGGTATTTTACGCCGGAATATTGGGATATATCAACTCCATCATATTTGAGGAAACGATAAAAAATCATCCGCCTCATCGGGGAACCGGGCGCGTAGCAGGTCTTCCTGTGTCAGTCCCGCCTCGATGGCCGCCTGTGGTATATCGTCGACCATATGCCGGTGTTGGTATTCATTATCGTTCCTCAGATTATGGTTGGGATTGGGGTCGTGCCTAAATCCGAGCTCCCATACTACAACATGAGCAAATTCGTGTATCAGCATGTGGGATACATAATTTTCGTTTACATCCTTTTTCTCCAAAACAAGTTCGTTTATTACCAACTCGATCGAGTTGCCGTTTATCCTGTCGAGTTTTATTGTGCCTTCGATATTACGAGCCAAGGGGTTTCTTGTAAATTGAATCTTCAAACTGAACTTATCGAGAATCTGTAATAACCGTTCCGGCATCTTGACCAATGTAGAAAGAACGGCGGCTTTTAATTTAGCATTGTTGACATCTTTGAGTACGTTGGTCGTTCTTTGGTTGGCCGGAATGTTGGAACCCGTACTCCCGCCGCCAGACCCGTCGTCCGAACCATCGCTGCCGCCTGTGGGCGGCGGGCCGTCGGAACCGCCGGAAGGATCGCCGCCACCGCTACCGCCCGATCCGCCGATATCGCATAATTCCGGATAGTACAGGCAAAAATCGTCCATCGGATTGGGGGTATACGGCGGATCGGGCCGATGACCGATGACCACCACTTCGTCCAGCAAATGCTCCTCTTCCGTTATATTCTTGGTAAGAAGTTTGCGCACGATACGCAGCGACAAGGGCTCGCGCAGCGAATCTACCGCGCCATCGGTGAAGGTGTAGCTGTACAGCGGCTTTCGGTGTACGTCGAGCACCAAGATATCCCCGCTGAACGCCCGGGGATTGAGCAACGAGACGTAGCGCATGGAGTAACCGCGGTCGACGTACCCGGTGCGGGGAATGGCCGAACTGACAAACGCCTGGAGTGTTTGCTGCCCCGGTTTCATAGTCAGGATGAGCCATGTAGAGGACGCCATGTAACGGGCACGGCGTTTCGTACTGCAATGCCTGGGCATTGTACCCGAACTCGCCCAGATACCCTCTGAGCCGCACCATGGCTTTGCGGGTGCTGTCCGGGGCGGTGTAGACAAACGATTCCTTCCAGTCGACCGCCAGGTCGGACGAAGGGTACGCCTTCACGAAGGCCGATTTCATCTCCGCGCGGAGAGTGGCCTGCGGGGAGACGGGAGCCGGCTCCTGCAGGTCTTTGGTACACGCCGCCAACAGCAGCGAAAAGACACCCGCCGACAAGAACAAATAAACGGAAAATTTTGGCATAACTGTGTAGTTTTAGCGTTAAATTATATAGGTACACCGCCGGGGCGGTGCTGAATAATTGTCCGGCCGATGGGCAGGATGCCTAATATGCAGTTATGAACCCCCAGCCGGATGCGCCGCATCCGCCGGAGTGGCGAGTTGTACTAAAAAATATGCGACCGTGCGTGGAGAAAATGGCGAGCATAAGACGCTCCTGACGGTCATTAAAGTTTACCAAATGAACGATATGCGAATTATTCAATAATCAATATAATACAAAGTTATCAAAAAAGATATGAATCAATTCTTCCGATGCTTTTTTTCAAATATTTCATGTGAATATTCCTACCTTTGTGCCAACAATATCACTTATGAAATATCA
>VOFH01002299.1_pt1 | contig 67837 bp, 97 predicted proteins | sample 5384091 | NCBI WGS metagenome assembly VOFH01 (sample SAMN12384727, study PRJNA508395) | human gut metagenome | isolation source: healthy gut G | host: Homo sapiens | reverse complement strand
CTGTTGATGATTCTTCTGTACAGATCATTCAGGTCAGATGTTGCAAAACGTCCACCATCCAGCTGTACCATTGGACGAAGATCCGGCGGATAACCGGGATATTTGTCATGATCATCCATTCTGGTTTGTTACCAGACTCACGGAAAGCTTCTACTACTTCCAGACGTTTTACGATTCTTGCACGTTTCTGTCCGGTTTGCACCCTTCAGGCCTTCTGTCAGTTCTGTATATTCTTTCTCAAGATCAATGTTCTCAAGAAGCTCTTTGATGGATTCTGCACCCATTCCTACACGGAATGCGCTTCCCCATTTTTCTCTTGCTTCCTGATATTCAGCCTCTGATAATACCTGTTTGTACATCAGGTCTGACTCGCCCTTATCCAGTACAATATAAGAAGCGAAGTACAGTACTTTTTCCAGAGTTCTTGGGGACAGATCCAAGATCAGTCCCATACGGCTAGGAATTCCCTTTGAAATACCAGATATGGGATACTGGAGCCGCAATTCGATATGGCCCATTCTCTTCACGACGAACACTTGCTTTTGTTACTTCAACACCGCATCGGTCGCAGACAACGCCTTTATAGCGAACTTTTTTGTACTTTCCGCAGTGACACTCCCAGTCCTTTGTAGGCCCGAAGATCTTCTCGCAGAAAAGTCCGTCTTTTCAGGCTTTAAGGTTCTGTAGTTAATGGTCTCAGGCTTTGTAACCTCTCCTCTTGACCATTCCAGAATCTTCTCAGGTGATGCCAAACCGATTTTGATTGCATCAAAAGTCATTGGCTGAAAAGTTTGTTCTTTATTATTTTCTGGCATACTTTGGACCCCTTCCTATTCATCGTCAGATGAATCGCCGAAATCATAGTCATCATTTTCTTCAAAGTTCATATCGAAATCATCGTCTGATTCAGGTTCTTCTTCTACATCAACCAGTTCTTCACCCTGGAATTCCTGTTTGCTGTATCCGTGTTTACCAAAGTCTTCGTCATCATCATTACGATATCTTCTATCTCCCTCGATCAGAGAACGGAAATCTGTCTCTCCCATATCGGAAGTTTCCATGATCTCCACTTCTGTATTGTCATCACGTAAGACACGTACGTCCAGTCCGAGTGACTGTAACTCTTTGAGCAATACCTTGAAGGATTCCGAATTCCCGGTTCAGGAATATTTTCACCCTTGATGATTGCTTCGTATGTCTTCACACGTCCGATGACATCATCTGACTTCACAGTCAGGATTTCCTGCAGTGTATACGCTGCACCGTAAGCTTCCAGTGCCCATACCTCCATCTCTCCGAAACGCTGTCCACCGAACTGAGCCTTTCCTCCTAATGGCTGCTGTGTAACCAGCGAGTAAGGACCTGTAGAACGTGCATGGATCTTGTCGTCTACCAGGTGATGCAGTTTCAGATAATGCATGTGTCCGATGGTTACAGGGCTGTCGAAGTACTCACCCGTACGTCCGTCACGCAGGCGGACCTTTACCATCTCTTGAAATTGGAACACCTTTCCAGAGTTTTCTGTGTTCTCTGTTGTCTGACAGATACTGCATTACTTCCGGAAGAAGTTCTTCTTTATGTTTTGCTTCAAACTCTTCCCATTAAGTTGACATAGTCATTAGCCAGATCAAGAGTATCCATAATATCAATCTCGTTTGCTCCGTCGAATACAGGAGTTGCGATATTGAATCCAAGTGCTTTTGCTGCCCGGGACAGGTGAATCTCCAGGACCTGTCCGATATTCATACGTGAAGGCACACCCAGTGGGTTCAGCACGATATCAAGAGGACGTCCGTTCGGAAGGAACGGCATATCTTCTACTGGAAGTACACGGGAAACGACACCCTTGTTACCATGACGTCCGGCCATCTTATCACCAACGGAGATCTTTCTCTTCTGAGCGATGTAAATACGAACTGCCTGATTTACTCCAGGTGACAGCTCATCTCCGTTTTCTCTTGTAAACACTTTGGCATCTACTACAATACCATATTCTCCATGAGGTACTTTCAGGGAAGTATCTCTTACTTCACGGGCTTTCTCACCAAAGATCGCACGAAGCAGTCTCTCTTCAGCTGTCAGTTCTGTCTCTCCCTTAGGAGTAACCTTACCTACCAGTACGTCACCGGCACGTACTTCTGCTCCGATACGAATGATACCTCTTTCATCCAGATTTTTCAGTGCGTCATCGCCGACACCTGGGATGTCTCTTGTGATCTCTTCCGGTCCGAGCTTTGTATCTCGTGCTTCTGCTTCATATTCTTCAATATGGACAGATGTGTAAACATCATCCTGAACCAGACGCTCACTTAAGAGAACAGCATCCTCGTAGTTGTAACCTTCCCATGTCATGAATCCGATCAGTGGGTTCTTACCAAGGCCAAGTTCACCATTTGATGTAGATGGTCCGTCTGCAATAACCTCACCCTTTTCTACTCTGTTGCCCTTGAAGACAATCGGTCTCTGGTTATAACAGTTGCTCTGGTTACTTCTCTGGAATTTTGTTAATTTATATTTCTTCAGTTTTCCGTCGTCCTGACGAACTGTGATCTCTGTAGAAGTAGAACGTTCAACTGTTCCGCCTTCTTCAGCAACTACACATACACCAGAGTCAACGGCTGCTTTTTCTTCCATACCAGTTCCTACTACAGGAGCCTCTGTGAACAGAAGCGGTACTGCCTGACGCTGCATGTTGGATCCCATCAGGGCACGGTTCGCATCGTCATTCTGAAGGAATGGAATCAAGGCTGTAGCAACAGAGAATACCATCTTAGGAGATACGTCCATGTAATCGAACATTCTTCTTTCATATTCCTGTGTCTCTTCACGGTAACGACCAGATACATTCTTACGTACGAAGTGTCCTTCTTTATCTAACTGTTCGTTCGCCTGTGCTACATGGTAGTTATCTTCTTCATCCGCTGTCATGTATACAACTTCATCTGTAACTACCGGGTTTGTCGGATCATCGTGGTTGATCTTACGATACGGAGCCTCGATAAATCCATACTCGTTGATTCTCGCATAACATGCGAGGGAGTTGATCAGACCGATGTTAGGACCTTCAGGAGTCTCGATAGGACACATTCTTCCATAGTGAGAGTAGTGAACGTCGCGAACCTCGAATCCGGCACGGTCTCTTGAAAGACCACCAGGTCCTAACGCTGAAAGACGTCTCTTATGTGTCAGCTCTCCAAGCGGGTTGTTCTGATCCATGAACTGGGACAGCTGGGAAGAACCGAAGAATTCTTTCACTGCTGCTGTTACCGGTTTAATGTTGATCAGGGACTGTGGAGAAATATCTCTTGATCCTGAGTTGTCATTCTCTCACGAACAACTCTCTCCAGTCGGACAGACCGATTCTGTACTGGTTCTGAAGAAGTTCTCCAACCGCACGTATACGACGGTTGCCCAGATGGTCGATATCATCGGCATTGCCCAGGCCATACTCAAGATGGATGTTATAGTTGATAGATGCAAAAATATCTTCTTTTGTAATATGTTTCGGAATCAGATCATGAATATCTCTCTTGATCGCATCTTTTAACTCATCGATGTCTCCTGCTGTCTCCTCCAGGATTCCTGCAAGTACAGGATAGTATACCTGCTCGGTAACTCCTACTTCTTCCGGATCAACATCAACAACTGCGTCAAGGTCAACCATCATATTAGAAAGAACCTTGATCGGTCTTTCTGTTTCTTCTACGCTGATCCATACATATGGAACTGCATTATTCTGAATTGTAGAAGCCAGTTCTCTTGTGATCTTTGTTCCGGCTTCTGCCAGTACTTCGCCTGTCATCGGACTTGCAACATCTTCTGCCAGGACATGACCGCTGATACACGGTTCTTTAACGCAAGCTTTTATTGAACTTGTAACGTCCAACTTTGTGCAAGATCATAACGTCTTGGATCAAAGAACATGCTTGTAATCAGGCTTTCTGCACTGTCTACTGCCAGCGGCTCACCCGGACGAATCTTCTTATATAATTCCAGAAGTCCTTCCTGATAGTTTGTTGCAGCATCCTTTTCAAAAAAGCTTGCCAGGATCTTAGGCTCTTCTCCAAAGAGTTCAATGATCTCCGGATTTGTACCGACTCCTAGTGCACGAATAAGTACTGTGATCGGCACCTTTCTTGTTCTGTCTACACGTACATAGAAAACGTCATTGGAATCTGTCTCATACTCCAGCCACGCACCACGGTTCGGGATTACGGTAGCTGAATACAGTTTTTTACCTAATTTATCATGTGCAATGGCATAATAGATACCAGGGGAACGTACTAACTGGCTGACGATAACACGCTCTGCACCATTGATGACAAAGGTACCTGTTCTTGTCATCAGCGGCAGATCTCCCATGAAGATCTCGTGTTCATTGATTTCATCTGTTTCTTTATTGTGAAGTCTTACTCTGACTTTCAGAGGCGCCGCATATGTTGCATCTCGTTCCTTGCACTCATCAATCGTGTACTTCACTTCATCTTCACACAAAGTAAAATCTACGAAATCCAGGCTTAATTTTCCACTGTAGTCTGTGATTGGGGAAATGTCATCGAACACTTCATTTAACCCTTCTTCCAGAAACCACTTGTAAGAATCTGTCTGAACTTCGATCAAGTTAGGCATCTGAAGAACTTCTTTTTGTCTGGAATAACTCATTCGTGAACTTTTTCCGCTTTTAATAGGACGAATTCTGTTTTTTTCCATATTGACGTTTCACTCCTCATTTATTTTTCTGGCTGGGCTTTTTACCGCCCATATAACTTGCAGAGTCTCAAAAACAACGTATTTTTGCTGTTTTTCATACGCAGTCATGGCATAACTATCCACAATAGCGCATTTTTTACTATAGCATAAACTTGTCAAGTATGTCAAGCAAATCTGTGTTATTTTTTTCAGTTTTTTCAAGACTTTGCCGGTACTGCTGAACATAAGAAAAATCCGCTTTGCAGGCTCTTTCTTATATTCAGCATCCCTATATACGAAAGGGCATCCTGTCACCGGAATGCCCTGATAATTCAATCAAACTCGAATTATTTAAGGTTAACTTCAGCACCTTCTGCTTCAAGTTTAGTCTTGATTTCCTCAGCCTCAGCTTTAGAAGCGCCTTCTTTGATTACCTTTGGAGCTTCGTCAACTAATGCTTTAGCTTCTTTCAGTCCAAGTCCTGTTACTTCACGAACAACTTTGATAACTTTAACCTTAGCTGCTCCTGCAGAAACTAATTCTACGTCGAACTCATCTTTCTCTTCTGCTGCTGCTCCACCTTCAGCTGCTGCTGCTACAACAACACCTGCTGCTGCGGAAACGCCGAACTCTTCCTCACAAGCTTTTACAAGGTCATTTAACTCTAATACAGATAATTCTTTGATTGCTGCAATAAATTCTTCTGTTGTTAACTTTGCCATTTTATTTTCCTCCATTTTTCTTATTTTCTTTTTGAAATAAAATATTATGCTGCCATCAGCTTATTCAGCTGTGGTGCCTCTGCAGCTTCTTCTGCTGCCGGAGCTGCTTCACAAGCCTCAGCTCCACCCTGCTCTGCGATCTGATTAAGTACACGAGCAAGATTGGTAATCGGAGACTGTAAGCTTCCAAGTAATTTGGAAAGAAGTTCTTCTCTTGAAGGGATCTTAGCAAGTTCATTTAATGCATCTGTATCATATAATGTTCCTTCAACCACACCTGCTTTTAATTCAAGGGCTTTTGCATTCTTTTGCGAATTTGCAAAGGATTCTTGCTGGAGCTGTTGCATCATCTTTAGAAATTGCGATAGCGCTTGGTCCTTCCAAGTGCTCATCTAAAGCAGCGAAATCAGTTCCTTCAAAAGCTCTCTTCATCATTGTGTTCTTACAAACTTTGTAGATTACACCTGCTTCTCTTAACTGTTTACGCATCTCTGTATCTTCTGCAACAGTCAGTCCACGGTAGTCAACAAGGACAACGCTTACTGTGTCTTTCACGTCCTCTGCAATAGCCTGTACAACTGGTTGTTTTAATTCAACTTTTGCCACGAATGGTGCACCTCCTTGTAGATTTGTAAGTTTACACCGCCGATAGATATAAATGTAAAAAACCTCTATATCCAAAGACATAGAGGTTGATAAGTCATACTTTAGTATCGATCTTTCCTCGGTAGGCGTCCGCATAAAATGTGTTCTTACGCTCTTTCAAGCACCTACTGTCTTCGGCAGTCCTTAAGTAGATTATCATATACATACGTTATTGTCAAGAGGTTTTTCTTTTTTTTTTTCTTTTTACGAAAATTTTTTCAGCACACCGATCTGCATTTGTTCTGCTCCATCTTTTATGTTATCCGGTCTTTTATGCTTCTACCACGGCCGCTTTCATCTTCTGCACATATTCTTTTTACATACGCTACACAGTCTGCTCCATGCTCTGCTACGATCCTTACAATTGCCGATCCCACAATTGCACCGTCTGAAAATGCCGCCATTTTTCTCCGCCCTCTACACTTTCCAACAGATAGTATCTTTTACTCACCGCCACAATCTTGCGAAGAAGCGTGATCGGTGTGATAACATCTGCATAAATCTCTTTGCATACCGGAATTATGTGATAGTCCGGTGCAAGTCTCATGATTTCTTCACATTCTGGATACATAGATATGATTTCTCCTTTAAGTTCTGATTGTCTTGCTGCCTGTGTATGGAAGTGTTGGAACGGATTGTATTTTTCCACAAAAAAAGCTTCTGTCCTTCTAAAGGGACAAAAGCTTAATATCATTCTAACATATTCAGGTATAAAAAAACTCTGTATACAGCATCACATCTGTATACAGAGTTCTTTATTCATTATTATCTTGCGGATTAAACAAGCTTCATTGGGTTGATCTTTACACCAGGTCCCATTGTAGAAGTAAGAGTTACGCTCTTAAGGTACTGTCCCTTAACTGCTGCAGGTCTTACTTTGTTAATCGCATCAATAAGCGTCTGGAAGTTGTCTGTAAGCTGTTCTTCAGTAAAGCTTGCTTTACCTACTGGCACATGGATAATGTTTGTTTTATCAAGTCTGTACTCGATCTTACCAGCTTTTAAGTCCTGAACAGCTTTAGCAACGTCCATTGTTACTGTTCCAGCCTTCGGGTTTGGCATTAATCCCTTAGGTCCGAGTACACGTCCGAGACGTCCAACAACACCCATCATGTCTGGTGTAGCTACTACTACATCGAATTCAAACCAGTTTTCATTCTGGATCTTAGGAATGAGTTCTTCTCCTCCTACGAAATCTGCTCCGGCTGCTTTAGCTTCTTCTGCTTTAGCGTCTTTTGCAAATACAAGGATACGAACCTTTTTACCAGTTCCGTGTGGCAGAACTACTGCTCCACGAATCTGCTGATCAGCATGACGTCCGTCACATCCAGTTCTGATATGAGCTTCAATAGTCTCATCGAATTTTGCTGTTGCAGTCTTTTTAACTAATGATACTGCGTCTGCTACATCGTAGAGTGTTCCTCTGTCGATTGTCTTCGCAGCTTCAACGTATTTCTTTCCTCTTTTCATTCTATAAACCTCCTAGTGGTATTGGCGGGATAACCCTCCCACATTAATCTTCATCAATTATTCTGTTACAGTTACACCCATAGAGCGGCATGTACCTTCTACCATGCTCATAGCGCTCTCGATTGTAGCAGCGTTCAGGTCAGGCATCTTTGTCTTAGCGATTTCCTCTACCTGAGCTTTTGTGATTGTAGCAACCTTTGTTTTGTTAGGCACACCTGAACCAGATTTGATGTTGCAGGCCTTTTTGATCAGAACTGCTGCCGGTGGTGTCTTTGTGATGAAGCTGAAACTTCTGTCATTGTAAACTGTGATAACTACAGGGATGATCATGTCTCCCTGATCTGCTGTCTTAGCGTTGAACTGTTTTGTAAATTCAACGATGTTTACACCGTGCTGACCAAGAGCAGGTCCAACCGGTGGTGCCGGGTAGCTTTGCCGGCTGGGATCTGTAATTTAATATAACCTTCTACTTTTTTTTTGCCATTTCAATTACCTCCTTGTGGTGATGGCGGGGAACATATAACGCCCCTCCCACTTACTGTTACATTTTCTTAACTTCTGCGAAACCAATTTCAACCGGGGTCTCGCGGCCGAAGAGCTCAACATTAATAGTAAGGCTCTGCTTCTGCATGTTGATAGACTGGATTACACCAACCGTATCCGCCCATGCTCCAGCGATTACCTGGACTGTGTCGCCCTCCTCGTAGTCCATGACTACTTCCTCTCTCTGGATTCCCAGAGGAGCCATCTCCGCATCTGTAAGCGGCACCGGCTTAGATCCAGGTCCGACAAATCCTGTCACACCTCTTGTATTACGAACAACGTACCATGTATCATCGTTCATAATCATGTGTATCAACACATAGCCTGGAAACATCTTTTTCTGAGATACTTTCTGGACACCGTTCTTCATCTCAACAACGTCTTCCAGCGGTACTCTTACTTCAAGGATCTGATCCTCAAGATGTCTGTTCTCGATTGTCTTATCAATGTTGGCTTTTTACTTTGTTCTCGTACCCTGAATAGGTATGAACTACGTACCATTTTGCCTCTGACATAATCTCACCTTTCTTGTCCGTTTTGAGTTATTTAATTAATAAATCTACTCCGTACTGGGCGAAAAAAATCTACAAGTGCGATAATCGCTCCCAGGACCACGGATACAGAAACAACCGCTGCCGTCTCTTTTGCGACTGTCATCTTGTCTGGCCATACGATCTTCTTGAACTCTCTGTTCAGACCTTTGAACCAGCTTTCTTTCTGAGTTTTCTTACCACTCATCGACATTCACTCCTTCTTGCGGCGATTATTTTGTCTCTTTGTGCAATGTGTGTTTCTTACAGAATCTGCAGTACTTCTTGGTTTCCATACGTTCCGGATGAGATTTCTTATCCTTTGTCATGTTGTAGTTACGCTGCTTGCATTCTGTACACTCAATGTGATTCTTGTACGCACAACTTCCACCTCGCTTTATAATCTTAGTTAACGTGTTTCGTGGCAGCTTGCGATGCTGCCCGATTTTAGGCATAAAAAAAAGCCTACTTCCATTCGCCCGAATATCGTATCATATCCAGGCTTAAAAAGCAAGCCTTTTCCTATATTATTTTCGCGAAAATTTATTTATTAGAACACTTTATCCGTAACTGCCAAACCATTTATTGCGATTCCCTGTACCAGATACTTCCCGGATTCACTGTACGAAGCTGATAGTTTCCGTCTTTATAAACGAATTCGGCACTCATCTGCGAACTTCCATCCACCGTTCCGTTCATATTGCCAACTGTAACATCTTCTTTCTGATATGTTACTTTATAATCATAAGACAACGTTCCTCTCACAACTCCGGTCACACCACTGATCACATATTTTCCTTCATAATTATCAGTTGTTATCTGATCCGCTTTATAACCATCTTTTGAACTTAACTGTTCTTTCAGATCATCATAGAATTCTTTATTCTCTTTTTCATATTTTGAATTCTTTTCAAATAACCCTGATATTTGTGAGAATGATTTTTCTTCTTTTGCAGCTTTGATATAACTGTTCAGAATTTCTTTCATTTTCTTATCCAGCTTCTTTTTTCCCGCTTTGTGATACTTTCATTTTAGAGATTGTTGTACTTCCCTTTATCGGATGCTTTGAATTCTGATTTATACGCCTTAAACCACGGAACGTCTATCCTTATCTTACGATCTCCTTCAAACAACGATATTTTATATTGATCCAGGCCATCGGAATCACCTTTTATCTTATCGTTTTTGTAAGCTTCGTTCCATCGATCCAGGCCGTCGATCCAGCCGGAATATAAAGGTTAAAATCATTTGCGATCATCTTGTCCGAAGATACCTTCCAGTTTGCAAATAACAGCAGTCTTTGTCTCTTTTGCTTTTGCAGAACAACGGTTTCTTTGTTCTTACCTTGAGTTTTCGTCTTGTATTCGACCGTAAATGCCCTTTGTTTTCCTCCGGACTCTATCTTTATCTGGCGATTTTCCTTCGTCTCTTTTATCTGATAATCCTCTACACCGGTAACGGCATTCTTCTTCATATATGTTGCATATTCATCCTGTGTTGCATATCCATTCTTCGGAAGATCAGACAGATGTCCCGTCTTTTTCCAGTCTTCCTTTACATAAGCCTTACAGTAACGTTCCGCCACTGCTTCCGGACGTCCATAGTAACTTTCAAAATGCAAAATGCCGCAAATACAGCGGCTCCTGCCACAATTCTTTTCACAGCCTTCTTCTGCTTCGCTGTCAGATCTGACCAGGAATGCTTCTCTTTGATAAACTTCGGTATACGGCTTGATCCTTCCCTTCACGCTCACGTTTTATCTTTTTTTTTTGCGTTTTCTTTCCCATGACTGAAGGATCTCTTCATATGCATCTTCTTCCGGGACATCTTCATATTCTCTTTTCTTTTTTTATAAAATCTCCGATATCACCTGTAAACATCCGTGTCGGCTCATCCGCCTCTTCCTCTGTCTTCTCTCCGATCATAAGCGTCGGCTCACTGACACCTTCAGTTTCATCCAAATGACTCTGTTCTTTACCGGATCCTTCTTTTAACTTGATCTTCCGGTGAAGTTCCTGCTCCAGTTCCTGTCTTGTAACTTCTTCTATCATCCGGTCCAGGTTCTCGAATTGTAAGCTGTTTTTTCAGCTGTTCCTGCTCTGTGTCTGTATCCTCATCTTCTTTTCTTTCTTCTTTTCTTTCTTCTTTTCTTTCTTCTTTTTTTTTTCTTCTTGCAGGAATACCTCTTTTTCTTCTTTCTCATCAGGATTAAATAACTTCTTCGCTTCATCAATTACTTTTTCTGATTCTTCTTCGATCTCCTGATCGGAAAATTCTGTCTTCGGGGCTTCTTCAAGCTCATCCAGGTCACTGTATAATGTTTCCTCTTTTGATTCGGGAAGCCGCATTCCGCAATAATTACAGAATCTGGCATCGTCTGGATTGTTAGTCTTGCAATTCGGGCATTGACGCATAGAGCTCCTCCTTTTCAAATCACATTTTACATTATCATAACATTTTCTTTCTCTTAAATATAATAATACAGGTAATCATAACCACAACGCTTAAGATGATCACTCCCGGATATCCGTGCTTTAGTTCCGGCATATTATGGAAATTCATTCCATACCAGCTGGTGATGAGTGTCAGCGGGAAGAAAATCGTTGATATTACGGTCAGAAACTGCATGTTGTTATTCTGCTGGGCATCTACCTGCGCCTTATAAGCATCCCTTACCTGCTGGGCATATTCCAGAAGCTGCGATGCTTTACTCATCAGTCTGTCTGCACGGTCCGAGATAACACCGAAATATTTCACCTGTTTCTTGGCAAAGAAACCATTTTCATTCTCTTCGAGCTGTTTTCCCATGTCCATGATCTCATCATAATAACTGCGGAGTGTCAAAAGTTCACGTCGGATCGGCATGATCGCATTCTGGAATCCCTGGATCTTTCCGTCCATGACACCTTCTTCCAGATCCATGATCCGTTTCTCATAATGTCCCAGAAGTTCTAGATCCCGGCTTATGAATTCCAGCATAAAATTATAGATGAATTTTTCTTTCGATTCTCCCTGTCTCGTCTTCTTCCTCTTAATTCTGCGGATCAGACGGTAAGAAAATTCATCATCGTCCACAATCACGATATGATGACGGTTAATAAAAAATAAGATCTTGTATCGTTCTCCCAGAATATCCAGAAGCTTTGGAATACAAAGAGAACCCGCAAGACATTCCTGCTGAGTCTCCATCTTACAAAATCCTACATCTTTCAGATTGATCTCTCCTTCATACTGCATGCCGGCCTGTTCCAGGCAGTCTCTGGCAGTCTGCGATGTCGCCAGAAATACCGATGGTCTGTCCTTCTCCATGATTTCTTCCTGATATTCCTGCAGCGTTTCTCCTAATACGTATCTCATGCCTTCACCATCCTCGTTTGTTCATCCTGTTTTACTTCTTGCATTATAACACTAACTTGGAATTCTAGCACATATTCTCCTGCTGTTTTTCAAAATCCCGTAAATCTTATGTAGAATCTTGTCACAACACATGCATGGCAATAGAAAAATCCGGCAAGCCTCACAAAAAGCCGCCGGATTTTTACTTTTAACTACATTTACAATTAGAATAATCCTGTAATTCTTCCTTCATCATCTACATCGATTCTCTCAGCTGCCGGAACTTTCGGAAGTCCAGGCATAGTCATGATATCTCCTGTCAGAGCTACGATAAATCCGGCACCTGCGGAGACTTTCAGGTTACGTACTGTAATGTCAAAGTCTGTCGGTGCTCCCAGTTTCTTCGGATCGTCTGTCAGACTGTACTGTGTCTTCGCCATACAGATCGGTGCATTGCCAAATCCAAGATCTGTCAGTTGTTTTGCCTGCTTCTGGGCTGCTGCGGTAAGAACCACTTTATTTCCACCATAGATTTTCTGTACGATCTGGTTCAGTTTATCTTCGATCGTTCCTTCCAGTTCATAAGCATAGTGGAAATCACTCGGCTCATCACACAGACGTACCACTTCTTCTGCAAGCTTCAGGCCGCCTTCGCCGCCTTTTGCCCATACTTCGGACAGTGCAACATTGACTCCGACTTCTTTACATTTTTCTTCTACCAGATCCAGTTCTGCTTTGGTATCTGTCGGAAATGCATTGATCGCAACCACACATGGAAGACCGTATACATTCTTAATATTGCTGACATGCTTCATCAAGTTTGGAATACCTTTTTCCAGTGCTTCCAGATTCTCTTCATTCAGATCCGGTTTTGCAACGCCTCCATTATACTTCAGTGCTCTTACCGTTGCTACAATGACTACTGCATCCGGTTTGATGCCAGCCATACGGCACTTGATATCCAGGAATTTCTCAGCTCCTAAGTCCTCTCCGAATCCGGCCTCTGTAATCGCATAGTCTGCAAGTTTCATTGCCATTTTTGTTGCTGTCAGTGAGTTGCATCCATGTGCGATATTGGCAAATGGTCCACCGTGTACGATTGCAGGTGCATGCTCCAGTGTCTGAACAAGGTTCGGTTTCAGAGCATCCTTTAACAGCGCACACATCGCTCCCTCTGCATGCAGATCATGTGCGGTAACCGGTTTCTGCTCTGCGATCTTGCCATAAGTGTAACCTACGATGATCTTTCCAAGTCTTTCTTTCAGATCTGCGATATCCTTTGACAGACACAGGATCGCCATGATCTCAGAAGCGACAGTGATATCATATCCGTCTTCTCTCGGCACACCATTGACTCTTCCGCCAAGTCCGTCTGTGACGAAACGGAGCTGACGATCATTCATATCAATACATCTCTTCCATACGATCTTTCTCGGATCAATATTCAAATCATTTCCCTGATAAATGTGATTGTCGATCATGGCTGCCAGTAAGTTGTTCGCAGCTCCGATCGCATGAAAATCCCCTGTAAAATGAAGGTTTAAATCTTCCATTGGTACAACCTGTGCATATCCACCACCGGCTGCTCCACCTTTCATACCGAATACCGGTCCGAGAGATGGCTCACGCAGTGCTACCACAGGTTTCTTACCCATTCTCTGAAGTGCATCTGCAAGACCTACGGTTGTTGTTGTCTTTCCTTCTCCGGCAGGTGTCGGATTGATTGCCGTCACAAGAATCAGTTTTCCGTCTTTTTTTATCAGATTTCTTTAAGAAATTATAATCAATCTTTGCTTTATATTTTCCATACTGTTCCAGATATTCTTCTGGAATTCCTGCTCTTTCTGCTACCTCTGTGATAGGCTCCATAGTACATTCCTGTGCGATCTCAATATCTGTTTTCATCATTCATTTCCTCCTGATCGTATGTTGTCTTTCTGCATTTCCAGTCCTTTTGATACACTGCTTCCAACTCTTCCGATACCGGGCGGTGTAAAAAAAAGGACAACACTCATCCTCTTCGGGATAAATGCTGCCCAGACGGTCGGCTCTTACCAAGTATCTGATTCCCCTGTGGTACTCCACATTATCCGTCAGTCATCAGATCTTCTCTTTGACTCTTACTATATTATAAGGACGCAAAATTGTCAATCCGGAAAATTCATCCGGATCATCGTAACACAGCCATTATTTTTTCTCTTTTTTAATAACCGTAGATTCTTTCCCCATATGATATTCTCTTCCCAGCGCCCGCATAATGCTTCTTGAAATCACATCCACAATGATGAATCCAAACGCAATCCCAAGGCATGTTTCCAACAGTACAAGTGCATGCTCTGCTGCCAGTGAAAAGTTCCTGCTGACTACGCCATACATCAGATAATACAATCTCGCTCCCGGCATCAACGGAAAGACGGATGCTGTCAGGAAGACGGTGGACGGCGCATGATTGACTCTCGACATGACAAATGCATAGCCCGCCACAAAGCAGGATGCAACTACTACCGCAAAGAAATTATCCGGATACCACGCATACACCAGTAAATAGATTCCCCATGTCAGGAAAGCTCCGACACTAGAATACAGGATCTTCTTTCCCCCGTATCTTGAACCAGCTTGCATAACCGGTACATCCTATCGTACAAGAGATCAGCTGGATCACTGTATTATTATTCACATCGAATCCTTCCGCCGATATATTTCCCATCAGCATCATTGCAAGGGCAATACCGAATGCAATACCAAATGCACCGAGCATCGAATTCATCACTTCCAGTGAACCCGAGATAAAGTTCCTCTGCATCACATCCCGCATTCCGTTGATCGCACCAAGTGCACTGACTAACAGCATGACAATTCCGATCAAGATACGGTCCGGATGATGTCCCAGCCCGCTCCGGACAGCTGTTACGATCACAACCTCTGATAAGAATGCCAGGATCAGATTATAGATCATCGGGTTACCTTCCCCGCCTGCTAAGCCATCTGCCTACCAGAACGATCATCAGACAGACGATTAATGCAACAACTGCATCCTGCAGATCACATCCGAAGAATACAGCAAACGCCGTTCCCCCTGTAATCTGTGCAAGCCCTGTGATCAGTTCACTCTGATCCGGCCGCGCCATTACTTTCTTAAAGCGCCGGACCAATTCTTTTCATCCGGATTATGTGAACAGACATACCGCGACATGGCATTCAGATAATTCAATTTATCATAATCTGCCCCTGTAGACTCTATATGCCGGATCTGTGTAATGATCTCACCTTCCGGTGTCTCCACCGTCACCTGGATATTGCTCGGAATCACATATACATCATATGTCATAAAACCATAACTCTTATACATACGATATAGACTGTCTTCCACGCGGAAGATTTCTGCCCCACACTGTAACATTGCTTCTCCTATATTCAAGATTCCCTGTACTAATTTTTTCATAATTCATAGGCAGCTGTCCTTTTATAATTTCATGTTTTACACGTTTGTTTCCATTTATATTTCCCTATTTTTCTTTATTTTCAATATATGTAGTACGTTCTGTATAAGCTCAGTTTAACACACACTTTTTTCATTTTAATATAGCAGGGGAACACAGATTCCTGAAAATTATTTGTGTCTGTGATACATCTGTACCGGCGTATTTTCCTGCATCTTTTCCCGTAGCTTTTCGTATCTGCAGTTCCTGCCACTGACAGTTTCTCTTGCATCCTATGGTCTAAAAATCTGAGAATATACAGGAAAAGATTGCTTCTCTTCCAGCATACTCTCAGACTCTCTGCTTATTTCTATTTTTTATTTCTATAATTATTTCTTTCCACCGATCAGAGGAAGATTCAATGCACTCTTACCGATATGATATTCTCTCTTCAGTGCATACATGATACTTCTGGATGCCACATCTACGATGATAAATCCGAATGCAATTGCAAGACAGGTTGCCATCAGAACAATCGTCTCATCGAATGCCAGTTGTGGATCCTGACTGACACATCCATACATTACATAGTACAGATTCGGTCCCGGAATCAGCGGGAATACCGATGCTGTCAGAAAGATCGTTGAAGGTGCCTTATTCACTCTGGACATGATAAATGCGTAAAATGCAACGAATACTGCTGCGATCATCGTTGCCAGGAAATTGCTTGGCTTCAGTGCAAATACCACAACATAGATTGCCCAGGTAAAGAATGCTCCGATACTGTTATACCATACCTGCTTTCCTCTGATCTTAAACCAGAAAGCAAATCCCGTACATGCAACCGTACAGGAGATCAGCTGGATCGGTACACTGTGATTCAGGATAAAATGATCGGAATATCCTTCATGGAACAACATGATCGCAAGACCGATTCCGAATGCGATTCCGGCAGCTCCAAGGAACGAGTTCATGATATTAATAAATCCAGAGATAAAATCCTCTGAAGGAGATCACGGATTCCATTCGTCGTGCCCAGTCCACTGATCAGCAGCATAACGATACCGATCATAATACGGTCCGATGATCTGCAACTCCCATCTTCAATGCCACTATAATGATCACTTCTGATATAAACGAAAGAATAGCATTATAAACCATTAAGTTGCTTTCACGCTTTGCCAGCCAGTCACCGACGGCCACGATCATCACCGATACGATCAATGCAACAATCGCATCCCAGACGTTACAGCCGAAGAATACCGCAAATCCGGTTCCACCCATGATTCCTGCTGCATATCTTGTAATTCGCTTCTGCGGTTCACGATTGATGACTTCGAGATATTTCTCTCGCATCTCTTTTCATCCGGTGTATGCTGACAGACATATCTGCACAGATTGTTCAGGTAATCCAGCTGATCAAAATTCGGTTCTGATGACTCGATATGCCGGATCTGTGTAATGATCTCTCCTTCCGGTGTCTCTACCGTCACCTGTATATTACTCGGAATGACAAATACATCCGATCTCTTAAATCCATAGCTTCTGCACATGCGGTAAAAAGCTGTCTTCCAGTCGGAAATTCTCTGCACCACTTTGAAGCATCGCTTCTCCGATGTCCAGGATTCCTGTACAATCTTGTTATAATCCATCTTTTTTTACCCCTTGTTCTATTCATAAAATTTCCATTTTCTAAATCCAACATTTGAATCATATCATGGATTTTCTATAAGTCAACAAAATTATTGTAAAATGTAATAACAGTTTGTAATACCCGTCTTAGAAGTTCTTATATTTTTCTTCTTTCTCTCCTTTTTGCGTATGCTTTATGCAGAATTTCTCATAAGAACGGTTTCGATTATACCTGTTCTTTTACCTGACTTCTGTCTTCTTTTTATATTTAAGCTATATTCTACACCCAGAAGCTGAACAGCGGAAAAGATTTTTCTTATAATTTATTAAGAAAACTTTCCCGCATTATCTTTTTATTATATGATAATTCTAATATTTTATTGGCTATGCTGCCTATGCTATATGTTACACTAGAAGCAGCATATCATCCGCATGAAAGCAACTCTATACATACAGAAAGGAAACATTATGTCTGATTACTATTTTTCACAGATTTCACACTCTGATAAAACTGCAATTCAGGGTGTCACCGCTCTTCTTCAGGCTGAAGAAATCCGCCTGGATACCAACCTTGATTATACGTGCGGCATGTACGATGATGAGATGAATATCATCGCCACCGGAAGCTGCTTCGGCAATACACTGCGCTGTCTTGCCGTAGGCTCCGACCATCAGGGCGAAGGACTTATGAACCAGATCATCTCACATCTGATCGAAGTACAATTTAACCGCGGAAATACACACCTGTTCCTCTATACGAAATGTTCTTCGGCCAAATTCTTCGGCGATCTCGGATTCTATGAAATAGCAAGAATTGACGGACAGATCGTGTTCATGGAAAACAGACGGACAGGGTTTAAAAATTATCTGAAGAAACTGAAAGATTCTTCTGCCCTGCAACTTCAGACTCTTACAGAAAGCACATCTGCTACAAACCGTAAGGTTGCCGCCCTGGTCATGAACGCCAATCCGTTCACTCTCGGTCATCAGTATCTAGTAGAAAAAGCAGCCCGCGAAAATGACCTGCTACATCTTTTCATCGTAAGCGAAGATGCAAGCCTTGTTCCGTTCAAGGTTCGAAAACAGCTCGTAATGGAAGGGACCGCACATCTTGATAACATCTGCTATCACGACAGCGGCCCGTACATCATCAGTAATGCAACCTTCCCGAGCTATTTCCAGAAAGATGAAAATGCAGTCATCGAAAGCCATGCTATGCTGGATCTGACCGTCTTCACCGAAATCGCACGGACACTCGGCATCAACCGCCGCTACGTCGGCGAAGAACCAACCAGTCTGGTTACTGGAATCTATAATAATATCATGTCAGAAAAACTACGGGAAAACGGCATTGAATGCGTGATCGTTCCAAGAAAAACTGATGGTGAAAAAGCCATCAGCGCTTCTACTGTACGGCAGGCGATTAAGGATAATGATATGAATACATTGAAGAAACTCGTGCCGGAAAGTACGCTGCGGTATTTTGAAAGTGAAGAAGCAAAGGATGTGATTGCACGGATAAGAAATGAGGAGAATGTGATACATTATTAATTGCTTCATTGCACTATTTTTTGCTTCATTGTGGCCTCTCAGTTCACGATAAAGACCGGGTAACCGCAGCCTGATGCATTAAACCCCCAAAACACGGAGAGAAGGGACCGGTCCATCCAGACCGATCCCTTTTTGCAGAACCAATACCCTTAAGTCCTGCAATGGTAAAACTTTTATGAGGAATAACAATATAATTGATAATGTCTATAATTTGATCACACCCAGGATCAGTCCAGATATCAGACAGATAATGCTGACACCCCATATCCAGAAGAAACTAATGTTCCCGCTATTGCAGGTCTTTTTGATCTCCATGTTTGTATCCTCCTCTTTCATTTATCTTGTGACTTTATTTATCTCTTTATGGGTTTATCATAGTCTTGGAACCTTACAGGAGAGAGTGGGGTTTTCTTAATATTCATTAAGGTACGGAAAAAGACTGCAGCCATGTAACAGCTGCAGCCTTTGTTTTATATATAATCAAATATTCTTTTTCTGGAAAATTTACTGGTAAAATCTTATAATGATTACAAAGAATATACTATGTAAACTCAATTTAAATATATACTTTTGATACGAAAGGAATTCTTTCAATATGAACGGAATAAACGTAACTATCACAGATATGATGAACTGCCGCGACCGACGCGTAAGCATCCAGAACGAACTGATCAGTAAATATGATAAACCAGTCCTGTCCTTTTGCATGAACATCCCAGGACCGGTAAAACCAACGAACAGATCCGAAAAGCTTTTGATTTCGGAAAAGCAGAATTATTAAAAAGCTCTTTCTGCTCACAATATAACAATCCTTCACACCGAAGAATTCCACGAACCTTCCGGTGATGAACTGATCATGGCATTGGATGCACCCGCCGAAGATATCAAGACACTTGCTACTGAAATTGAAGAAAGCCATCCTCTCGGACGGCTCTTTGATATGGATGTCATTGGAACTGACAGTATGAAATTATCCCGCGGCACCTACCGTAAATGCATCATCTGCGGATGCCAGGCACAGGAATGTGCGCGGTCACGGAAGCATTCCGTGGAGGAATTGCAGGCAAAGATTGAGGAATTATTAAATCAGTTTTCTACTTAATTCACTAAGCCAGATCCCCGGACCGTAATAAAAGTTGGAAAGGCATTCCTGTTCAGATTCCATCATCGGGAACTTCTAAGATAAAAAAATCGGCCTAAAAGCAGCTTTCAAAAAATCCAAACTCGCCATCTGGCTCAAACAGTGGATTTTTTGAAAACTAACGGCCGATTTTTTTATCTAAGAAGTACCAGCGATGACTTCATATTCACTGGAATGCCTTTCCAACTTTTATTACGTGTGTATCTAACGCTATAGTGAATTAATAGAGTGCCCGTAACCGTTGTGATACCAGAAGTGTATAGAAGCACCGGAAAATTAAAACTTTTACTATAACTTTCCGGTTACACACAAAGGTTACGGTTCTCCATTTAATTATTATGGCATGCGAAAACATAGGACCTTGTAAGTTTATTCCGATCGGTGACAGCCGACATGATAAATTAAATAGCAACTCACTCCCGGTTCTTATTATACACAAACATCCAAAGTGCCATCGCACATATGATCACATACCCCAACACGCTATACCTATCCGGCACCTGCCCGAACAGAAAGAATCCGAGGATCGTCGAAAAAATAATCTGCGAATAATCATAAATGGATATCTCTTTCGCAGGTGCATGATAATAAGCCGCCGTAATTCCGAACTGTCCGCCTGCAGCCGCAAGTCCCGCACCTAGAAGCGTTAAGATCTGCAAGCCGCTCATCGGATGGAAATCCAGAAGCAGATATGGCAGTGTAACCACACACGAGAATCCCGAGAAGAAGATTACAACCGAAGAACCTTTCTGTCCTCTCTGCCCAAGGATACGCACCATCGCATAAGCAATACCTGCGCAGATCCCGCCGCACAATCCGATCAGTGACGGTACCAGTGCCATATTCGTAAATGTCGGTTTGATTACAAATAAGCTTCCGATGAATGCACCCGCAACCGCCAGAGCCTGTGCCGGACTCATCTTTTCTTTCAGCAATAAAAACGAAAAGATAATTACAAAAAACGGCGACATCTTATTCAGCATCGACGCATCCGACAGCACCAGATGATCCACCGCATAGAAATTACACAAGATTCCCACCGTACCGAATGTCGCACGCAGAATCATATATTTCAGATTTCCTTTTTCGATTTTGAATCCATCCTTGCTTCTTATAATCATGATCAGCGCAATAAAAAAAGCTACCAGATTTCTGAAAAACTCTTCTGTACCGAAGGCAGATCACCAGATAACCTTACGAACGCATTCATAAATGCAAATGATAACGATGATAATGTAATAAAAAATATTCCTTTGTATCTGGAATTCATAAACTTACACTTCCTTATGATTTATTTCTTTATATCTTATGTTATGTCATTTATCTTACCACGAAAACTTTTGCATGTGAACACATCCGACTGTTGGACTTGATTTTGTGCAACTAATACACTTCTTTCACATTGTCGCATTCCCCCATAAAAGCTTCCCTCTGTTGATAGAATTTCAACTACAGATATGCTAAAATATTTCTGGATAACGAAAGGAGAAATGCAACGTGAAACCTCTCGAAACATTTATAGAACAACGCAAAGAACGCTTCGTCAAAAACAATCTGATGTCTGACGAATTTCTGGATTTTGTTAATAAAAATATGAAACCAATAGAGAAACAGATGTCCTATTATCAATGTGCCATCATGGAAGTAGAGACAAAATTCAAAGTATTAAACGAACAGTATTCTCTGGAATACGACCGCAACCCGATTGAAGACATCAAATCCCGTGTCAAATCCATGGAACGCCTGATCAAAAAAGATCCGTAAAAAGGATATACCGCTCACCCTTTCTTCTATTGAAGAAAATATCCATGATATTGCCGGTGTCCGTGTCATCTGTTCTTTTCGGATGATATCTATATGCTTGCGGACTGCCTGCTTTCCCAGGACGACATCACACTTCTTGAGAAAGAAAGACTACATCAAGAATCCAAAACCGGGCGGATACCGCAGTCTTCATCTGATTGTCAGTATACCAATCTTTTTTACAGGATGGAAAACGTAACATGACTGTAGAAGTACAGCTTCGTACGATTGCGATGGATTTCTGGGCAAGTCTGGAACATAAACTGCGTTACAAGAAAGATATCCCGGCTGACAAAGCAAAATATCTGGAGGATGAAATGCTTGCGTGCGCACAGATCAGTGCTGACCTGGATATGCGTATGCAGAATGTCCGTGATGTGATTGCTGAGAATACAACACCAGATGAGCGGCCTTTATTATTAAAAGAATTGTCATAAAAAGACATATTGAAAACTACACTAAAAAGCACTGTGAAATCCGGTAATATTTCACAGTGCTTTGCCACTGCGATATTCTAAAGTGCCCGACAATATCCGTTCTCTCCTGCAGGATATCTTCTTCATAATTCTTCTGATACGGATCATTATGATGAATCACATATGGTACACCTTCCACATTCCGTCTGTCAGAAATCACCCCGATATGATTCTTGAACACTACAATATCGCCGCCCTGCCATTGTTCAATGTCATTTACATCCGTGGTCAGGCTGATCGCTGTATGTTCAAAATATATTTTCAGGTTCTTTACTCTTCGGAAATCAATATTTTTATCCGGCTCATCGATATCATAATCCTTCGGATTCTTCCTGATATCTTCGTCTACCAGTTCCCGCAGATCATATCCGCTTTTCTTAAGCGCATATCCGACAACATCTGTACAGACACCATATCTGTCATCCGGATAACCGGTCTGATAATATCTGCTCTTGTAAATCGGCCGCTTCTTCACGTAAACCAATGCATTCGTCAAAATATCGGTCTGATCATCCGTACCGTCACCATCTTTATCCACACTGCTATGATACGGTGTGATCTCTGTGCCGTTATATTCATTCTTTGGCCGGTCTGTCTTCGTCAATCCTACCACATCACGTCCTGCCAGGAATCCGCCAAGGGTCAGCCAGATGATAATAGCGATCGGAACTAAGATCCGGAATTTCATCTTTCTTGTCTTATGATGAAATACAATCATCCCGGCAAATGCACCAAATGCACCGCCGACAAACGCAATCCCTATCAACACTGCCTCTTTGATCCGCCACTGATGATGCATTGCTTTTCGCTTTATCCGTTCCATATAAAATAAATGCAACAATATTTACTACAACGAGATAATAGGATATCGGTGTCGCCGCCGTAAGTAATTTTGCCATCTTCCGCTCCCTCCTTCGCATCTCCATTGTATCTTACCTTTGCTTAGCTTTCAATCAGAAAACGGATATAATTGTAAACTTCTGAGAAATCAATCTCACATTGTCCACCCCATATATATACTGGTACTTTAGAATCAAAGCCATAGATCACTGGATAATTTTCTTCATCAAAATATATATACGAATACACGTCTTCCTTCTATATCTACCATCCAATATTCTTTTTACTCCTGCATTCGCATATTTCTGAAGCTTTATAACCATATCTCTTCTTCTCGTAGACTTTGATAATACTTCTAATATAAAATCCGGCGCACCATATATCCGATTCTTATATAGTTTGTCCCGGTCACATACAATCATCACATCCGGCTCCACGATCGTCTTATTATCACAGTCAAGCTGTACATCCAACGGAGCTATTAATGGTATGCAATTTCCTTTATTTTTGGAAATAAATTCAAGAAACCTTGCGTAAATATATCCTCCCACCATCTGATGTAATGTTTCCGGTGACGCCATATCATAGAGCACACCATCAATCAGTTCTGCTCTTTGCTCATCTGGAAGAGCGTAATAATCTTCTACCGTATACTCTCCTTGCCGCTTCACTGTATATGCTGCACTTGCATCCTTTACAACAGATGCATAATACCGTTCCATCGGCAAAAAAAAATTTTTTCCAAAGCCGTCAATGTATCATAACGAGGTGAAGGTGTCGTACCTCCAAAGATCTTCTGCACGGTTCCAAGTGGTACCCCGGAAAGCTCCGCAATCTGTTCATTGGTGTATCCTTTTTTTTCCTTTTTTCTTTTCTTTCATTTCTTGAATATTCATGGCGCACACTCCTTTATAACAAGCCTGGTTATACACCTTTTAGAAGTAATACTTATTTCCTAGTATATATACTATCATATATTCCATTTATATTCAATCATTTTCAATCCATTTTTAATCCATTTTTAATCCATTCCATCAATCCACATCCAATATCCGGAAATGATTCCGCTTCACTTCGATCAGCCCGTCCTTCTGCATTTTCCCCAGTTCATTCGACATTGCCGACCGGTCTACTCCAAGGTAATCTGCAAGCTGCTGCCTGTTATACGGAATATCGAACTCTTCCTTTTCACGCTCCATTGCCTGATAAGACAGATAAGACAATAGTCTGCCACGGATCGTCTTCGATGAAGTGTGAAAGATGCGTCTGGACAGATTCAGGTTCTTCTGCGCCGATATCGCAAGCAGGTTCTGCACCAGATTCTGATGAAACTCACACGCATTCGGACACACTTTTAAGATCTTTCTCACATCCAGAAATAACACTTCGCAGTCAGACATCGCAATTACATTGACCATCAGCTTCTCATCCAGTGCACAGGCATACGTCTCTGCGAAAATCTGACCTTCTTTTTACATAATCCAGGACACTTCTGTTTCCCCAGATATCATCGTTTTCAATCAGGGCATTTCCTTTTAACATAACACCGAACGATGAGACAATATCACCCGCATGAAAGATGATCTCATCTTTCTGGTATTTCTTCTTCTTCGCACTTAAGCAATTCAGCATAGAAGATACTTCTTCTTCCGTTGCCCTTGCGAAGATTTCTGTCTTTGTTAATGCTTTTAAATTCACGCTTTCCATTTTTGTTTCCTCTCTACATCACCGTCTGATACAGAAGCACCATAAGCGGCATCGTTATGATCGATAACAATGTCGTCATAACATTGATCGCACTGGCATATCTCGAATCATTTCCATACACCTGACACATCTGCGTGATCGTTGAAGCAGACGGTGTGATCACCGCAAGGAATACGATCAACAGTAATTTTTTCCATCCGGATGTATGTTCACAAGCCCGCTTATTTTTAAAATTGCCAATGATATCACCGGTATCACGACCAGTCTCAGAAATGAAATAAAATACACTTTTACATTTTCAAATATATTCCTAAGATTCATCTCTACGATCAGCATTCCCGTTACGATCATACTCGCCGGACCGATCATACTGCCCACAGAACTCAATGCCTGATCTACGATTTCCGGCAGTCTGATCTTTGTAAAGAATAATACAACTCCTGCAAATACCGAAATCATATTTACATTAAAGACAATCTTTTCCAGTCCCACTTTCCTTCCCGGCTGATCGTATTCTTGCCATGTGTCCACAGAAATACCAGTTGGACACTCATGAACACACAACCATATAATACCCATTCTTTTCCCAGAATAAAAGTCACCAGCGGTACGATCAAATTACCCGAATTTGAATAATAGATGGATGTCGCCTCTACTTCATTTAGTTTCAATACCTTTTCGGCACCCCATACTGCTGCCAGTAATATAACCTGTAATAATACCGACGCTGCAAATACCAGCAAAAAGTTCCTTCACCTTTTCACTTGTATAATCCACCTGAAATGCATTGATGATCACACACGGAATAACTAGATATAATACAATTTTAGAAATGACTTTGCTGTCTTCTCCCTTTAACAATCCTGTCTTTACAATAATATATCCCATCAGGATCATAAGAAACAGTTCTGCGATCTGTTCCATTAAAAGTATACTGATTTCCATAATAATCTCTCTTTCCTTTTACAGTCCTACCGAAAATCATATACACTTTCCCAATGATTGTCAATCTCACAAAAACCTGACATTCTTCTATTAATCATACTTATATTGACATGTTATTTATCATTCGTATATTGATTCCTTCTATTTATAAGGCTATAATAATGTTTATAAAAATATAAAACAGGCAGTATAAAATACAGGGAGGAACTTAAGATGAGATACAAGAATATTATTTTTGACTTTGGAAATGTAATCGGAAAATTTAAAGGAGACTATATCCTGGGGAAATTTGCTTCTACACCGGAAGATTATAATATTCTTGCTGATGCCATTTTTAAAAACTGGGTAGCTTTAGATGCCGGAACTATCGACTATGACCAGAATGCCGAAGATACGATTGCAGAACTTCCGGATCGTCTGAAAGATACTGCCCGCGATTTTTTCGAAAACTGGTTCCAGTATGTCGATCCGCTTCCTGAAACATGGGAATTCATCAAAGAGTTAAAAGCCCGGGGAGTTCCGATCTATCTGCTTTCCAACGCTTCTACCAGGTTTGCAGAACGTGCACCGGAAGATTATCCGATCCTGAAAGAATTCGATGGCATCGTCTTCTCTGCACCTCTAAAGATGGCAAAGCCGGGACACGATATTTATTACCATCTGTTCAATAAATATGACCTTCTACCAAGTGAATGCTTCTTCATCGATGATACGGTGCAAAATGTCATTGCAAGTAAAGAACTTGGAATGGAGAGCATCTTGTTTACGGGAGATATTGAGGCCGTTAAAAGGGCAATTGAGTTTTAATCAATTGCCCTTTTTTAATAAACGCTTCTCGATCCCGTTACAGATACGCTTTACCATTGCCGTAACCATATTGACGGCTGTCGACACCGCACCGGGAATGATCAGAACTGAAATGAGAGGTGTCATAAATCCACTTCCGGATGTTATGTAAAAAATACTTGATTTTTAGCTTTTCGTTCGGTATAATTCATATTCGGACAAAAAATAAGATGATTTTGGTTTAATTGGAAACGACACAAGTGTATGCTTGATTAACGAACAACACAAGTGTCTTTTTTGTACCCATTTTTAAATATTTCATAAAAAGGAGAACAAAAATTATGCCAAAAACTTTATTTCAAAATGTTATTTTTACACTGATGATGTCTTTTCTGATGGTTTACGTCATGATCTGCTACAATATTTGCCTGAATGTGGGAGGAATGAGCAACGAAGTATTCCTGATGGCTTTCGGCGAACTGAAAATCATGTGGCCGGTTGCCTTCGTTCTGGAATTTGCTTTCGTTGACAAACTTGCACATATGCTTGCCTTCCGTATCGTTACACCACAGGACAGACCAATCTTCATCACTCTTGCAATCTCTTCCATGATCGTATGCATCATGTGTCCTTGCATGAGTCTTGTTGCAACGATTCTGTTCAAGAACGCAGGAAGTAATGTGATTGCTACCTGGTGTCAGACAACATTCATGAACTTCCCGGTTGCTTTCTTCTGGCAGATCTTCTACTGCGGACCATTCATCCGTCTGATCTTCAGAAAGATGTTTCCTGAGAAAGAAAACGTTGCCGCTTCCGCTGTAACCGAATAATTGATACAAAAAACCGAGCCTGTTTCTATACAGTGCCCGGTTTTTCTTTCTTCTTATTCTGTTCTTCCTGTCTATACAAAAAGCAATGCTATATTCAGCCCTGTTACAATCACAGCAATCACCAGAAGCAAAAATTCAAACGTCTGCTGTTCACATATTTCCCCATTACCTTTTTTCGAAGCCGTCAGATATATCTGTGTAAATATTGTAACTGGAAGTGGACGGCAAGCAGCATCTGGGAATATACCAGACCTTCGAATGGCTGTCTGATAAACAGGATGATCACCGCCGCCGGAATCATCGTCAGCAGTACTCCTCTTTTTTGTTTCCTTTGTCTTAATATCATATGGTCTGGTTAAAGATTCCGGAAAATATCGTTCCACCGGCCATTCCTGCAGTGATACTAGATGAGATACCCGCCAGCAAAAGTGCCAGTGCGAAGACCACCGTTGCCGCATTCCCCAACAAAGGCGACAGCATCTTTCCCGCAACAGTCAGATCATCCACCTGTTTTCCACTTCCGTTCTGATAAAGCGTCGCTGCCGCCATCAGGATCATCGCACTGTTGATTGCCCATCCAATGATCATGGAAAATAATGTATCTTTAAATTCATACTTCAACTGCTGCTCGATCACCGAACTGTCTGCCAGATTCCACTGTCTGCTCTGAATAATCTCCGAATGCAGAAACAGATTATGCGGCATCACCACCGCCCCTAATACGCTTAAGATCACCGGCATGCTTCCCGACGGGAATGACGGTTTCACCCATCCGACCACAGCTGCTCCCCAGTCGATCTTCGCAATTCCAACTTCGAATAAAAAAGAAAATCCAATCAGCGACACGAATAATATGATCAGTTTTTCTATTCTCTTATATGCATTCGTAAATGCACAGAATAATACCAGAACCAGGATCAGGATACTCCCCAGTCTGATTGGTATATGGAACAACATCTGCAGTGCAATCGCTCCTCCGAGTATCTCTGCCATCGCCGTTGCTACCGCCGCAAGCATTGCAGTCAGAAGTATCAGGTCTTTTAACAGCCTTGGCATATATCTGCTCGCCGCTTCCGACAGACACAGTCCGGTTGCAATTCCCAGATGTGCCGCATTATGCTGCAGTACGATCAGCATAACAGTAGATAATGTCACCATCCATAATAACTCATATCCGAAACCTGATCCCGCCGCAATATTCGAAGCCCAGTTTCCCGGATCTATGAATCCTACTGTAACCAGAAGCCCCGGCCCCAGATAACGCAGGAAATTAAGTGTCTTATTCTTGGATTGATTCTTGGATTTCCGCTTCATATATAATGAACTCCTTTACTTAGTAGAATCTAAGTTAGTTGCAACTAACTTAGATTCTACTAAGCATTTTCATCTTTGTCAATTCATTATATGAATATCATTTCTCATTTAGAAGCAAAACGCTGAAAAATCCGTCCTCACAGGTTAAATAGCTCTTGTGTATTTCTTCAGCCACTCCTGCTCTTCCTCGTTCAGGTAAGGAGCAATCACTTCGTATACTTTTTGCATGATAATCATTCAACAGTTTCTTGTCTTCCTGTGTCATAATATCCGGATTGATCGCATCCAGATCCATTGGAATCAGGGTAATTGCTTCGAAGTACATGAACTGACCATATTCATTCAATGTTCCTTTGCAGGTCAACAGTTCGTTCTCCAGACGGATTCCGTGAGATCCTTCAATATAGATTCCAGGCTCATCTGTGATGACCATGCCTTCCTGTAATACTTCTGTCTCACCCTTACGATATTTCCAGCGGAAACCTGCAGGTCCTTCGTGGATGTTCAGAAGGTATCCGACTCCGTGTCCTGTACCATGGTTGAAGTTTAAGTCTCTGTCCCAGAATGGTTTTCTTGCAAGGATGTCAAGAATCATACCGGTAGAACCTTCCAGGAATTTTGCACTGCCAAGCTGTAAGTTACTGATCGCAACCAATGTGAAGTGATCTTTCATGATCTGCGGAACTTCGCCGAGTGCGTAAGTTCTAGTTACATCTGTGGAACCTTCATAGAATCCAGCTCCTGTATCCGTTAAGAATAACTGTCCTTCTTTTAACTCTACATCTGTCTCTCCGGTGAAGAAGAATAGTGTACGATCGCACTGTGCTCCCCGAATGCAGAGATTGGTTCGAAGCTTGGACGGATAAATTTGCCCATCTCAGCACGGAATTCATCCAATTTGTCAGAAGCGCTCATCTCTGTGATCGTCTCTTTGCCAACATTTTCTTTCAGCCATTTCATAAATCTGACATGCGCAACACTGTCTTTGATCTGTGCCTTGCGGATGTTCTCGATCTCAACCGGGTTCTTGATCGCTTTCATGAGAATTGCCGGATTTCTCTTTTCTACTGTCTTAACATTTTCAGGAATATTGTTGAACAATGCATAATTCAGTTTTCCAGGATCGATCATTGCAACCACATCACTGCCAAATTTCTTCACGTCTTCGTAAATGTCGTTGTATGGGTGTAAGTTTACGCCATCTTTTGCAAGTTTGGCTTTTAACTTGTCATCTAATTTTTTCTCATCGATATACAGCTCGAAACTGTCCATTGTGATGATTCCATAAGATAATACCAGTGGGAAGAAGTCTATATCATTTCCACGGATATTTAACGTCCAGCAGATGTCGTCGATCGTAGATACAACGTGCACATTGGTTCCTGCTTCTTTCATCTCTTCACGGATTCTTGCAAGTTTGCTTGCAACAGTTTCTCCGGCATATTTTACATCCAGATTAAATGCAGGCTCTTCGGATAATACCGGGCGGTCTTCCCAGATCTCATCGATTAAGTCTACCTGATAATTTACTTTTTGCATTCTTCTTCCCAGCGATGGCTGCATAACCTTCTCCTTCACCGACAGATACGACTCTTCCGTCGAATCCAAGTGTCTCGCCTTCCTTTAATACCTCTTCAATATATGCATTCATCTCTGGCACACCAGGCTCACCCATTTTCATAAGTTCTACAGTTGTCCCCTTCAACTGTGCTGCTGCCTGGATGAAGTAACGTCCGTCTGTCCAGAGTCTTGCTTCTGTCTTTGTGATCACGGCCGTTCCTGCTGATCCAGAGAACCCTGTAATGAACTTTCTCGCTTTGAAATGTTCCCCAACATATTCGCTCTGATGAAAGTCTGCAGTCGGTACTACATACACATCAATGTTCTTTTTTCTTCCATACACTTACGAAGTGCGGAAAGTCTTTCTGGTACTGTCATGTTTTTGTTCCTCCTTGATATATACAGTGTATTGTTATTATAACGCATTTCTTATCATTAATCTTCTATTAAATCAGATAATTTTTCTTATCTTTCATAAGTAATACTTCTTTTGAATGGATGACAAAAAAAGACTTTGAAATAGATTTTTCCGAATCCCTTTTAAAGTCTTTTTTGCTAATATTATTCTATTTATTTTATATCCGTCCTGCTTTTCCAAGTTCCACCATCACCGGTGTAAGCCCTGCAACATCCCAGCCTTCAAAACTAATCATACATAATGCACGGAATAATAACTTCACCGTCTCAGATTCTTCTGTCTGATCTGCATGATACAATTTTGCTGCAGTCTGGCAGATTACCATCAGGATTGTATTCTTAAATGCTCCGATTTCTTCGGATTCTTTCCACAGATTCTCCATATCATAGTCATCCGTATTGCCACATGGCGCTGCACATGTTACACATCCCGGTGAGACTGTATATTTTTCATTTCTTACCTTTTCTAACATCTCACTCATATCAAAGATACTTGCCGACCAGTCTCCGGCCACCGTCAGTGCTTCTAAGAATACCCGGTTAGTGTTCTCTGTCTTTTCGTTATTCTCACAGGTTCTTGCAAGTCCGATGACTGCACCTGTCAGTTTCTGTCTGATCTCTTCTTTCACAATTTACCTCTCTTTCTTTGCCGGAATCACAAAGATAAATATCATAGAACTCACAAACAATAAAAACGGATAAAAAAGCTTCGGCATGATCTGAAATGCTGACACATTATATCCCAGTTCACTCGCCGCAGATATCGCAACCAGCATCTGTGCTCCATAAGGAATGATCCCCTGAAAACACATGAAAATGTATCCAGTATCGAAGCTGCTTTTCTCGGTGTGATCCCATATTCTTCCGCCATATCCTTTGCGATCGGATTCGCCATTACGATCGCCACAGTATTATTCGCCGTTGCAATATCCATCGTTCCGACCAGAAGTCCCATACCAAACTGACCGCCTTTGCGGCCTTTGAATACTTTGTGGATTCCTGCCAGCAATGCATCAAAACCACCATATTCACGGATCAGTGCACACATCGCTGCTACCAGGATTGCCACCATACTCGTCTCGAACATTCCGGAAGCCCCGAACCCATATTGGCAAGCAGATCTGTCGCCGCAATGTGACCGCCGGCCAGCATAATAATAGAACCAGATACAATCCCGATCAGAAGTACCACGAATACATTGATCCCGATAATTCCTCCTATGAGAACCAGTACATATGGAATAATCTGCACTAAGTTATAACTCTTACTTACCCGTCCTGCAATATCCGTCTGAAATGAAAGAACCAGGATCAATACCAGAGTTGCAATCGCTGCCGGAAGTGCAATTCCAAAGTTCTCCCGAAATTTATCCTTCATCTGGCATCCCTGTCCGTTGCATGCCGCAATCGTTGTATCCGAGATAAATGAAAGATTATCACCAAACATCGAACCGCCCATAACCGAGCCGATACAAAGTGCCATATCAAATCCAGATGCCTTGGATACGGACACTGCGATCGGCGTGATCAATGTAATTGTCCCAACCGACGTTCCCATGGCAACCGACACAAAACAGGCTACCACAAATAATACCGCAACTGAAAATCTTGCCGGGATCAGTGACAACATGAAATATGCCACACTTTCCGCACTGCTTCTTCCTACCACTCCGACAAATGCCCCCGCTGTCAGGAAGATTAGAAGCATTGTAATAATATTCTTATCCGCAAGTCCCTGTGCCATAATTTCCAGTTTCTCGTCAAAACTCACCTTACGATTCTGCAGACACGCCACCAGAATTGCCGCAAGAAATGCGATAATGATCGGGACATTATAGAATCCCATCGGAATCTTCATCACATATTCGAATAAAATTCCAAGTCCCAGATAGATACACAAAAATACGCCGATTGGCAGTAATGCTATTGCATTTCCTTTTTTTTCATTCTTTATCCTCTCATTCTTTCCAATAAACTTTTATGAACATTTCTTGTTCTTCCTTCGGCTTTTTCTACCCGATTCCTCCAAGTACAATTCCAAGAATTAACACAATAAAACATACCGGAACATAAAAATATTTACATACCGTATGATACCATGATACATATGGTTTCTCTCTCCCGGTATTGACCTGTTTTTCCACAAATGCCTTGCCACATACCCAGAAGAACATGATTCCCGCAAGTCCGGCTCCGAGCGGACAGATATAGATAGACAGTACGTCCATCCAGTCTGATACAATCCCCTGGATCAGGAGTGACACGACCACTCCCACGATCCCCGTAAGTGCACATGCCGGAACTCTTCCAAGCTTTAACTTCTCCTGCACTGTAGCAATCGGAGCCTCGTACAGATTGATCAGCGAAGTCATACCTGCAAGCAATACTGCGACAAAGAAGATGATCGCGATCAGCCATCCCCAGGCATTCCTTTGATCAGATTCGGGAGAAAGATGAACAATAGTCCGGGACCTCCCTGATCCAACTGCGCTCCCGTTGTTGCCATCGCCGGAATGATAACGAGTGCGGCAAGAATTGCTGCAATCGTATCAAATAATGCAACTCTTCCTGCAGAAGCCGGAATGTCCTCTTCATCCGAAAGATAAGATCCATAGATCAATGTTCCATTTCCTGCTACAGACAGAGAAAAGAATGCCTGACCAAGTGCAAAAATCCACGTTGCCGGATCTTTGAATGCCTCTGGATCCACTCTGAAAATATAACGGTATCCTTCACTTGCTCCCGGCTGGAATCCGACATAGATTCCCAGAATCACGAACAATGCGAAGAATATCGGCATCATGATCTTATTTGCTTTTTCAATGCCGCTTCCGACACCTAACATCAGAATCAGCATACAGGACACAAGCGCAAGTATCTGCCATATATTATTACCAAATGCTGACGCCATCTTACCAAATGCCGCCCCGAATTCATCCACATTTTCAGGCGAAAGTGTTGCTCCTGTAAATGTTCCAACGGCATATCTTAGGATCCACCCCATTACAACCGTATATCCGATCGCCATGGCAAGTGATCCGAATACAGGGATCATCCCCAGTGCTTCTCCGACTTTTCTCTTTCCTTTTTTCTCACAGGCAATTCCAAATGCATCGATTGGACCGGCCTTTGCCGCACGCCCAAAACTCATCTCCCCGATCACTCCCGTCGAACCGATCAGTATTACAAATATAAAATATGGTATCAGAAATGAACCGCCTCCATACAATGATACTCTTGTTGGGAACATCCATATATTTCCCATACCAACTGCCGAACCAATGCAGGCGAGGATAAATCCCCACCTGCTGTTAACTGATTCTCTTTTATTCATAATTTTCCCTCTCCAGCCATTGGGGACGGGGTTTTGGTCTTTTACTGTCCCTGCCGGCTCAAAATATTCCATACACATGGTAGATTTCTCTATTTTAGCATGATTTCTATAAAAACGTCAAAAAAAGGGGATATAAACTTATCCCCTTAGTGTCGCCACCATCCTTTTTCGGCATTGCAAGCACATCCAGTGCTTCCTCTATCGATCTGGTACAGATATCAACATTTGCAATCAGTCTTCCATACGCACCTTCCGCCTCTATAATTCCAACACTGAGTTCTGCTATCCTGCACATAGGCAGGTCATTCCGTCCGTTTCCTACTGCAATACACCGTTTCCCACCCAGTTGCTCTATGATTTTTCTTTTTTCTTCTGCTGCCTCATTACCAGGAAATGTCTGTATCTTTAACGGTAGTCCTTCACATATCTTTCTCGCAGTTCCATGTGTATCTGCTGTCAGAACATAAATCTCATATATTCCACTCAGCTTTTTCAGCCGTTCCTTTACACTTTCGGGTATTATGCCGTCTTTCGCAATAGTTCCGTTATAATCCAGAATCAGATATTTCAGATCCATCGTTTTATATCCGGGAATTTCTATTCTCATACGTTCTCCTTTTTACTCTTACATATACTGTATCTGCTCTCTTGCAGGTTCGGATGACGGATGCTCAAAGAATGTCTTTGTGTCTGTCACTTCCAGTACTCTTCCCTGATCCATAAAGATAATCTGATCTGCAATTCTTTTTTGCCTGTGCCAGATTATGTGTTACGATCACAAATGTATATTTTCCCTTTAATTCCAAAAGTGTCTCTTCTATCGCAATGGTATTCTTCATATCAAGCGCAGAACACGGCTCATCCAACAGCAGAATTTCCGGATTCACACACAAACTTCTTTGCTATGGCAAGACGCTGTTTCTGTCCACCGGATAATTTTTTTGCAGACTTCTTCAGTTGGTCTTTTATTTCATCATATAGTCTTGCTTTCTGCAGACACTCTCTGGTGATCCGCTCTATTTCTCCGGCTTCTCTAATTCCATGATATTTCAGGACGTATGACAGATTCTTCTCTATACTGTACGGAAATGCGATCGGCTGTTGAAATACCATTCCGATTCTGGTTCTTAATACTTCCGTTGAAAGTCCTTTAATGTCTTCGCCGTCAAGAATGATCTTTCCTTTATAAAAGCCGCCCTCCTCTTCTATCATTCGGTTTAATGTCTTTAAAAATGTTGTCTTTCCGCAGCCGGATTGTCCGACGATGGCAGTAATCTTTCCTTCCGGTATCGTAAGACTGATATCATGCAATATCTCCTGTCTGCCAAATCCACAACTTATCTGTTCTATCGTTAACATATCAGTAATCCTTTCGTATATAAGTAATACATTTACATATGATCTGTATGAGCAGTAAGAATAACATCAGTACGAACGCCGTTCCATATGCATAATCCAGAGAAAATCCATTATTTACCAGCATATACAGATGATACGGCAATGACATAAATGGATCTGTAAGTTTTCCCGGAACATCTGCGACCATAACCGCACCCGTGTACAGAATCGGGGCAACCGCGCCCATTCCGTATGCCATTCCAAGCGCCACCGTTCCAAGCAATTCCACTGCACAGACCGGAAGAATTAATCGTATGACCGCATATTCTCTGGACATTCCAAGTGCCAGTGAATTCTTCATGTATTCTGTTCCCTTTTCTTTCAGTATCTTTTCTGCACGGATTGCAATAAACGGCACGATCATAACAGCCACACAAATAGCTGAACATAAAAGACTTCTTCCCAGACCAAACTGATAGATCAACAACGTATAGCCGACCAGTCCGAACAGAATAGAAGGAATTCCGACAGTCCTGTAATGCAGGCACTGATTACATGGTAAAATATACTTTTTCTTGTATAAAACACAAGATAAACAGCCACACCGATTCCGATGATTCCCCCATGAGTGCCGAAAGTGCGCCAAGATAGATAGATCCCATCAGTGCCGGATAGATTCCACCTGCTGTTCCAAGCGGTACCCCCAGCCGGCTTATCCAGAATAAACGAAAGACTCATCACATTCTTTCCCTTCCAGAAGATATACAGGAATAAGAACAACGTCACTGCAATTGTAAGAATTCCAAGGATGCCTGCCAGGATGCGTATCACATACTTTGTCAGTTTATTTTTCATGTTCTGCAAACCTCCTCTTCAACAACTGCCCTGCCAGTGTCACTACAACAAGTATCACAAGCAGCACAAGATTTGCCACATAAAGCACCGACAGATGTATACTTCCGTATTCAATGCTTCCCATCTCAAGAGCTGTCAGCGCCGGAAGCGTCTGCCCGCGTCCCAACAGCTTCGGGAAAATTGCAGAATTACCGATCACCATCATTACTGCCATCGTCTCCCCAAGCGCACGTCCGAATGCCATCATCGCACTTGCTACAATTCCCGGCCGGATTGCCGGAAGTATCACTTTGATCAACACATATTCTCTTGATAAGCCAAGTGCCAGTCCGGATTTTTCATATGTCCGTTTTGCATTTACTAGTGATTCCTGACATGTCGATACAACATACGGCAGAAGCATGATTCCCAGTACAATACCTGCCACCAGTACACACTGTCCCGCTGCCATCTTCAGATATTTTACAAATGCTTTTACCAGCACGGTTAATCCGATAAAGCCAAAGATTACCGATGGAATACCTGCTACCAGATCTATAAAGGCCAGGCAGACAGATGCAAGTTTCTTTGGCATGAAAAAAGTAAGAAAGCAGGCACATGCCACTCCCAATATCATCGCAAACAGTACTGCCAGTCCGGACACATACAAAGTACCTGTAACAGCCGGGAGAAGACCATACTGCGGGGCCGCACTTACCGGACGCCATTCCGATGACGGCAGAAACATTTTGATTCCTACTTCTCTTAATGCCGGAATACTTTCCATCAAAATATGTATCAGCATAATCCCCATCAGTGCCGCTACCACAAAAGCAATCATATATATCAAGACTTTACAAAATGTATTTGCTATTTTTCTGTACATAACAAAGTCCTTTCTTGCATACTTTGGTAAAAAAAGGATGTATCTATACGACACACCCTTTTTCATATTTTTCTATTTCATTGGAATGAATCCCATATCTTCTACAGTCTTTTGTCCTGTCTCTCCAAGGATAACATCCAGGAATGCCTGCTGAACATCTGTCGGATCCCCTGAACCAACGATCAAAAGTGGTCTCTGGATAATGTAAGAACCATCAATGATATTTTCTTTTGTCGGCTCTACACCATTTACCTTCAGAGTAACTACTTTACCGGCGTTCTGATTTGCAACACCAAATGATGCATATCCGATTGCATATTTGTTATCAATGATATCCTGTACCAGTTCTCCCATAGAAGATGCCTGAATTGCTTCGCTGGATACCTCTGTATCACCCATGATGTTCTTCTGAAATACTTCATGTGCCCCACCATTGATATCACGTGTGATCACTACAACCTTTTCATCAGGAAGAGAAGGATCAAGATCCTTCCATGTTGCATATTTACCTGAGAATAATGAAACGATCTGCTCTGTTGAAAGATCATCCAGAACACCTGTTACAGGGTTTTCAGGATTAACAGCGATTGTTAATGCATCAATACCTACCTGATATTCTTTTTCGTCTTTAATTGCTTCTTTTTCCTCATCTTTTACACTTCTTGCCACCATACCAAATGTAGAAGTTCCATCGATGACTGCTTTTGTTCCCTGTCCGATCCACCTGCTGATACATAGATTGCAATGTCTTCTTTTGGAAGTGATGAATCATATGCATCCCATGTTCCATATGTGTCGAAGAAATCTGTCGCAATCGATGTAATAACCGGTGCTAATGTAGATGATCCGTTAAATAAGATCTGGTTACTCTCTGTTTTCTTCTCTGTGCTCTCTGTCTTCTTTGTATCCCCAGAGTCAGAAGATGCCTTTTGTCTGATCCACATCCTACAGCCATTGATGCAACCATGGCTGCCGCAAGAAGGACAGACATCAATTTCTTTTTCATAGATATTTTTCCTCCCATTAATAAATTTTATCTATATTGAATAGTATAGACTTGAATCCAATTATTTTTTGATAATGCCTATAAGCGCATCCACTTATAGGCATTATCAATATATTTATGTAAGTTTTTTTCGGAATTTTGCCTTACTCTTTCAATTCTACCTTAGATTGCATCCAACGCATTCGAAATATCTGCAATCAGATCTTCCTTATCCTCTAAACCAAGACTGATGCGGATCAGCTCTGCCGGAACACCTGCCTCTTTCAGCTGTTCATCTGTCATCTGTCTGTGCGTGGAGGTCGCCGGATTCAGACAGCAGGTTCTTGCATCTGCCACATGTGTCTCGATCGCACCAAGCTTTAATGTCTTCATGAAGATAGATGCTGCTTCTCTTCCACCTTTTAATCCAAACGATACCACTCCACATCCGCCGTTCGGAAGATATTTCTGTGCTCTTTCATAATATTTATTAGAAGGAAGTCCTGGATAATTGACATAAGCAACCTTTGGATGTGCTTCCAGGAACTCTGCAACTGCCTGCCCGTTCTCTACGTGCTTCGGCATACGTACATGCAGGGATTCCAGACCAAGGTTTAAGATGAATGCATTCTGTGGTGACTGCATAGATCCAAAGTCTCGCATCAGTTGAGCCGTACATTTGGTAATGAATGCGCCTTCTTTTCCGAATTTCTCAGCATAGGTAATTCCATGATAGCTTTCATCCGGTGTGCAAAGTCCGGATATTTATCTGCATGAGCCATCCAGTCAAAGTTGCCGCTGTCTACGATTGCTCCGCCAAGTGCTGCTCCGTGTCCGTCCATATATTTTGTAGTCGAATGTGTTACAATATCTGCTCCCCATTCAATCGGTCTGCAATTAACTGGTGTTGGGAATGTGTTATCTACGATAAGCGGCACACCATGTGCATGTGCCACATTTGCAAAAATTCAATATCCAGTACGGTAAGTGCCGGATTGGCAATCGTCTCACCAAACATTACTTTTTGTATTTAGCTGAAATGCCGCATTTAACTCTTCTTCTGTTGCATCCGGAGACACGAATGTTACATCGATTCCCATCTTTCTCATCGTTATATCGATCAGGTTAAATGTTCCACCGTAAATGGATGAAGATGCTACAATGTGATCTCCGCACTCACAGATATTGAACAGTGCGAAGAAATTCGCTGCCTGTCCGGAAGAAGTCAACATTGCAGCTGTTCCGCCTTCCATCTCTGCAATCTTTGCCGCAACCATATCATTAGTCGGATTCTGTAATCTGGAATAAAAATATCCTGACGCTTCCAGATCAAATAATTTTCCCATATCTTCACTGGTTGCATATTTGAATGTTGTTGACTGTACGATCGGAATCTGTCTTGGTTCTCCGTTTCCCGGAGTATATCCGCCCTGTACACATTTTGTTCCTATTCTGTATTCATTCATGAATTCTCCTCCTTAGTGCATGTTTTTTCACGCACTCGCTAAATCATACCTTTTTAGTATACTTTAGCACTATATCGAGGGAATTTCAAGGAAAGATAATAAGACTAATTTATCGTCTTCTCAAATCATACAATGGGTTCTTGCCGAAGAACATGGGAATAAAGAAAAAAACTGCCAAACGTCTTGGCATAAGCAGAAGCACTCTCTGGAGAATGTTGAAAAAAAAAAAGAATCACAAACGGAAGAGGATGAAGTAATACGCCCTCGTCTAATTAACAGGGAACATATTACTTCATCCTCTTCCACCTGTGATTTTTTATTTCATATTCATATTATTTACTCGATCGCATCCGTCTCAATCACAAATTTTACATTACCATCCATTGCTTTATCCTTACCGCTGAATGTACTATATTTGCAATTTTCTGATGTCAGTACATCGATTCTGTCAAGTACATCACCAAGTTCATCTTCCACGGTGCTCTTCAACTTGCTTGTTCCTTCTTTGTCAAATTTCGCCATGCCTTCTGCAAGCTCTTTTGCCCCTGACTGAAGTTCGAAGCTCCGCTTCTGAGTGCACCGCTGTTGGCTGCAAGTGTTGCAGATCCGAAGACATCTGGCTTCCCAATGTATTCAGTCCGCTTGCCAACTGGTTCGTACCGCTCTGGAGTGTATTGACACCGGCTACTAATGTCGGACTGTTGGATTTCAGTTTATTTGCACCGCTTACCAGGGAATCATTGTATCCGCTTAACTGAGCGAATCCTTTGTTCAGTGCCGTGATTCCCTGGATTGCTGTCGGGAACTGAGCGGATGTCGCATGATTCAATGCAGCCAGATCGCTGTGCAGTGTTCCGATTGCACTGTTCAGTCCCTGCATACCTGCATTTAACTGATCTACACTTCCTGTCAGTGTACTTAACTGTCCTGCCTGTGCAAGAACACCTTCTGCATCTTCGATACTCTTCAACTGTTTTTTTCAATTCCGGAAGAGCTTTTGACAATGCTTCCGAAGATTTCTGCAATGTAGCTGCATTTGTCATGATCGTTGCAGCACCGGCTTTTAATGAATCTACATCTATTGTCGGCATCTTTGTAGTATCAATGCCTGTTAACTCTTTGAGATTCTGTACGGAATCTGTGGAAGCTTTTTGCGCTCTTCAGTGCACTGATCGAACTCTGTAATTGTTTTGCTTCTTCGGAATTCTTATCTGAGATTCCTGCATACTTTTCTTCCAGTGTTTTTATAGATGCTGCAATAGAATCGGAACTGTTCTTCGCTGCTGTCTTTGCAGCCTTAATCGTCTGATTATCAGAAGCAACTACCTCATTGATATTCTTGCATGCATTCTGTAATGCTGTCTGAGCTGCATCTATATTTTTCAAGGATTCCTGCATACTCTGTAATGTCTGGCCGATTGTTGTAAGTGGTTTTTCGATACCTTCCGTAAGTGTTCCGCTTAATGTCTTCGTCTCTTCCATCAGCGTATTTCCGGTTGTTACCATAGAATTTACCTGAGACATCAGACTCTTTACTTCTTCTGTTCCAAGTGCTGCTTTCATCTGTGCAGTTCCTGCCGCCAGTGCTTTGATGCTGCCTGAAGGTCTTCTGTCGTTGCACCCTTACCATCTGTTGCAGCTTCAAGCTGTGAGATAGCGCTTTGTACCTGCTTCAGTCCTGTACTTAACTGTGTCAGCTGTGAAGCTCCGGCTGCCAGCTGCTTCTCGCCGGCTACATAACTGCTCACACCGTCTGCAAGTGTATTCACACCACTTGTATAATCCTGTACACCTTTGACAACTTTGTTTACACCATTCACATACTCTGTGACGCTGCCATTCAGCTCTCCGTTAGAACCAAGGTATTTCTGGATGCCGGCGTTCAATGTATCAACGCCTTCTGTATAGCTGTTCACACCATCTGCAAGTGTTCCTGCTCCATCTGCAAGTGTATCGGAACCACTTACTAACTGAAGTGCCGCATCCTCCAGATCATCCAGAGCGTTCTGAAGATCATCTACATTTACGATACTGTCCATATCCACATCATCTAACAGATCAGATAATGCAACAGTATAAGTAGAAGACATTGTAAAATCTTTTACATCGGCTTCGATACTTAAGCTTTCCGGAATTGTAACTTTGTCTGTCTCTTCGCTGCTTAAGTTCAGGCTGTCTTTTAATCCCGGCATTCCGAATCCGACTACGATATTCTTATTACCATCAGAAATGATCTTGCCGTTATCAATTGTTACATTACTAAATGTCTCATTCGGAAGGATCATACCTGTCATCATAACGAATGGTGTATATACTTCTGTATCTTTTCCGTCTACAGATACATTCTTCTTTTCATTATTCTTATAATCCACCGTGATCTTCAGGTGTCCGCTCTTTCCTTTTAACTCAGATGGTTTCATCTCTTTTCCATCCAGGTAATATTTTAATTTAACAGATACCGGAAGTTTCTTATCTGTCGTTCCCTGATAGTAGATATCCTCGCTATCAGTAGACCATGTCAGCTTATCTCCGTCTGCGGTATATTTTTCATCACCTTTTACGTTCTTGATATCGCTCAGTGTACTTTCATCTTCCAGATTGCCGGATACGCTTCCGGAATTCTTAAGCCAGTTAGATACGGTTACCTTATCCGTCTTACCACTTGCCTTGGCATTCACGTATACTGTTTCTTCTTTATATACATCACTGTCTGAAGTTCCACTTGCCGCGAAAGCTGGTGTCACACCCATCATCACTGACATTCCGACTGCTACAGATGCTGCAATTTTTCGTTTTATTTTTCTGTTCTTATTCATAATTCCTGCTTCCTTTCTTAATTATCATGGATTGTTAATAACAGGTTACTTTGCTTCACTTGTCTGTGCTTTTGCCTTTTTCCCAAGAAATCCGATGGATGTCTTGCAGATTAATTTGTCAAATATCATGAACATTGCCGGCAATACCAGAAGCACGACTACCATACTGATAATGGCTCCTCTTGCAAGCAATGTACAGATCGAACCGATCATTTCAACCTGAGAATAGCAGGCAACTCCGAATGTTGCAGCAAAGAAGCTAAGTCCACTGCTGATGATGGACGGCATACTCGTTTTATGTGCAATGCTGATTGCTTCCATCTTATCTTTTCCAAGGCTTCGTTCTTTCTGATATCTTGTCGTCATCAGGATTGCATAGTCAACGGTTGCTCCTAACTGGATCGCACCGATAACGATACTTGCCACGAACGGAAGGCTGACTCCCTGATAGTACGGGATTGCCATATTGATCATGATCGCAAATTCAATAACCGCTACCAGGATTACCGGCAGTGAGATTGATTTGAAAATGATCAGAATGATTACAAATATAGCTGCGATCGAGATAATATTTACATTAACCAGATCAACATCTGTAACATCCTGCAGGTCTTTCATCAAAGGTGCCTCTCCGATGACCATTCCCGACTTATCGTAGGATTTTACGATCTTATCTATCTTTTTGATCTGTGTATTTACCGGATCTGTTGCGGATTCATATTTCGTACTGACGAATGCCAGTTCATAATCCTTACTCTGCATCATCTTACGGACATCCTTTGGGATCATGGAATCCGGTACGCTAGGACCGATCAGTGAACTCATGCTGATGGTCCATTTTACACCTTTTACTTTATCGATCTTCTTGAACATCTGCTGCTTATCTTTGGCACTCATGTTCTTATCCATCATGACGATGTGCATGTTACTTGTACCAAAGTCATCTTTTACTTTTTGATCGATACATTACTGTTCAGTGTTGCAGGAAGTGAATCTGCAATGTTGTAGTAGATCTTTGTATGATTATTACCGTAAATTGCAGGAAGTAATAATACAAGAAATGCTACGATCCATACTTTATAATACTTTGTGATAAAAGCGGCTGGACGATCCATGTTGCTTAACAGTAATTTGTGTCTTGTCTTTTCAATCGGCTTATCAAATACAAGGATCAGTGCCGGCAGGATCGTTACACAACAGATAACGCCGATCACAACACCTTTCGCCATTACAATACCAAGGTCACGTCCGAGTGCAAATGTCATAACACACAGTGCGATGAATCCGGCTACGGTAGTAACGGAACTTCCGACTACTGATTTGAATGTGTTAGCAATCGCATGCCCCATGGCTCTTTCTTTCTCGCCAGGGAATCTCTTCTTATTCTCTTCATAACTATTCAGAAGGAAGATGGAATAATCCATCGTTACACCAAGCTGCAGGACTGCTGTCAATGCCTGTGTGATATAAGAAGTTTCACCAAGTATAATATTACTTCCAAGGTTATACAGAATCGCAAGTCCGATACTTAACAGGAACAGAAACGGAACAACAAATGATCCTGATGTAATCTCCAGAACTACCAGACTCAGAAGTGCTGCAATTACTACATAGATTGGAAGTTCTTTCATTGCGATATTCTTAATATCTGTAACGATACCCGTCATACCACTGATAAAGCACTGCTTATTTGCGATCTTACGAAGCTGTGTCAGTGCCTCCATGGAATTATCAGATGATGTCGTATCATCGAACAATACAAGCATCATCGTGGCATCGCCTTTGAAAAACGCTTTTCTGAAATCCTTTGGGATCATCTCCACCGGAAGACTGATATCAGCTACATCGTCATACCAGAGTACATCCTGTACATGTGGCACTTTCTCAAATTCTTTTTCCAGCTTCTGTACGTCTTTCATATCCATGTTCTCAACCGCGACCATGGAGAACGCACCCATTCCAAATTCATCTACCAGTATATCCTGCCCTTTTACCGTCTCCAGGTGATCCGGCAGGTAACTCAGCAGGTCATAATTTACTTTCGTCTTTGCTATGCCGATTACTGACGGAATAATTAATAAAACTCCAATTATCAACATCAGTATTCTGTGCTTGGCAATCCATTTGCCAACTTTGACCATTATTTCCATCTCCTTTTATTTTCTTTATGCATTTATTATTATAGCCAAGAATGACCAGTAGTCAATATTTTATTTAAATTATTTTTTTATTTCGTTGATAATCTTTATCCATATTGGCGCACACAAAAAAAAGAAACAGCACATCCCGTGTTGTTTCTTTTTTGTTTCTATTCTATAATTTATTGCTTCACACATTCCGAGAGCAGCTTAATGTGCTGCTGCCTCTGCATTTCCGGCAACTTTTTCTTTTCGTTTGTCATGCATTGCAAATAATCCGGCTAACAGAGTTCCTGAGATGGAATGCCATGTACAGGATACCGCACAGATAATTGCAGATTCCGGTGTAGATGCAACTGGGCAGTTGTAGTTGCAAGATTCGTTGCAAGTCCGGCATTCTGCATACCTACTTCGATAGAAATGGTTCTCTTCTTTGACGTATTCATACCAACCAGTTTTCCTGCTCCATATCCAAGCAGATATCCAAGTCCGTTGTGCAGTAATACTGCTACGAAGATCACAACACCTGACTGGAAGAACTTGGCTCCCTGTGAAGATACCACACCACCGACAACACATGCAAGTCCGAGAACAGCAACTCCCGGCATAACTTTCTGAAGTTCCCGGAATGTTTTATTCTTTCCCAACAGATAATTTAATAAAAATCCAACACCAACCGGAAGGATAACAGTCTCAATGATTGATACGAACATCGGAAGTCCCTTGATCGTAATCTGTGTACCGCTTGCCAGTAAAGATACCATGAGTGGTGTCATAACCGGTGAGACCAGTGTGGATACTGTTGTCATTCCTACGGAAAAGGCTACATCCCCGCCGCACAGATAAGACGTAATGTTGGATGATACACCTCCAGGACAGCATCCTACAAGAATCAGTCCAAGAGCGATTCCATCCGGCAGATTCAGTAATTTTGTAATTGCAAATGCCAGGAATGGCATGATCAGATACTGCGCAACCGCACCAACACAAATGTCAAACGGACGCTGTGCAAGAATCCTAAAATCTTCCGTTGTAAGTGTCAGTCCCATACTGAACATGATAATACCAATGATAATAGACTGACATGTGAACTTGTTCGATACCATGTCTGTGAACAGTGCCAGATTTACCCAGCCCATCATAGACGGAAGGAAAAATGTAACCACTGCGATTGCGATTACAACAATTGACGTGTAGTCTGATAAAAATTTGCTTACTTTTTGTAATGCTTTCATTACTCTTCTCCTCCTTTAAGCAATCACTGTCCACCAAAAAAATCCCTTTCCAGAATATACTCTGAAAAGGGACGAAATCTATCCGCGTTACCACCCTAATTCTGTAGAATCTTTCTACAGCTCTCATTCACGTACCATCATACATGCTCCCTGTAACGGGGGATACCGGCGAGGTTTACTTTGATATTGCTTTCAACCCGCTTCTTAGAGAGGATATCCTTATCTGCTTATTACCTGCTTCCACCAACCGCAGGCTCTCTGTGAAATAACGCTAGATACGGCATTGTTCTCATCACCGAATTTCGGTGAACTATATGTGTTTTTTACAAGTCCTTATTATAAACCTGTCATTTCAAATGTCAAGTATAATTTTGCATGATTTTGCATATTTTTTCATCTCATCTTGCAAAATACTCCTTGCCTTCCCGGATTTCTACTCTCCGATCCTTGGAAGATTCCATCTGTAATGAGCCGCAAGAAAACGTATCAGCATAACGATCAGTGATGACACCACCATCGCCGGAAGTTCTCCGTAACTTCTGTATATGATCACACATATCCACGCCCCCGCAATGGATGCGCATGCATAAATATGTTTCACAAATATATACGGCGCAACTCCTGCCATCGTATCACGCAAGAGTCCTCCTCCGACTCCCGTCATTGTTCCAAGGAAGACCAGCAGAAATGTATTGTCGATATAGCCGCAGCTGATGCCTTTTGTCACTCCCATCGCCGAAAAGATTCCGAGTCCTACAGAATCCATTGCTAACATAAGTTTATCATAGACCTCGCCAAAACCTTTTCCTGCAGATATTTCCTGCGGAAATATATAATACAAAACACAAGTACCGCAGCAAGTACGGCATAGATCACATATACCGGATGCAGAAGTGCCGATGGCACCTTCCCAAGTATAACATCACGAACCATACCTCCACCAACTGCCGTTGACACGCCAAGCACGATCACTCCGAATATATCCATGCTGCACTCAATTCCAACCATTGCCCCCCGATGCTGAGAATGCTACTGTTCCGATCAGCTCGATTGCAAATATAATCCACTCCTGAATATCCATCTTGTTTTCCCAATCTTGTCTTTTATTTTTTGTAAATTTACTGTCCTGTTCATACTCTGTCATTCTATTTCCGAAGGTCTTCCAGCATCTCTCTGACCGTCTTCCCATACACCGGATGACGTTTATAAGGTGCAATCTCATGCAAAGGCTCCAGTACAAACGCTCTCTTATGCATCTCCACATGTGGAATACATAAAGTATCCGTCTCTACAACCAGATCATCATAAAATATAATATCCAGATCCAGCGTTCTCGGTCCCCAGTGTATGATTCGTTCTCTTCCTGCCTCTTTTTCAATTCGGTTCAGCTCTTTTTAATAACTCTTCCGGATATAATAATGTCGAAAGCTTCAGACAACCGTTTAAGAAATCCGGCTGATCCGTCACTCCGTACGGAGGTGTCGTGATAAATGTCGATACCTTCTCCACCTTTGTATTCTTCATCTCATCCAGCGCCTGTACCGCGGCTTCCAAAATGCTTCTGCTATCCCCCATATTCGATCCGAGCGCAATATATGCCGTATGCCATTCACGCTCAATCTCTACACTGACCGTCTTAAGCGGCAGTCCGACCGGTGCCCACGGTTTCTTGATCTCAATCTGCACCTTCTGCAGACCTGCTATACGCACCAGCATCTCCTCTGCCAGTCCTTCCGCAACCTTCTCCAGAAGCTTAAACGTATGACTTTTCAAATACTCTGTGATAAATGCACTTGCTTCTCCATAATGGATAGATGCTGTCAGCTCATCTGTCAGTCCTGCCCGTCTGGTATCCGTATACATAACCGCAGACACCACAAATTTCTGCCCCAGTACATTTTCCTCCGGAAACACACCATGATTGGCAAATACTTCCAGATCTTCTATCTTTATCTTGTCCGGTTTCATCTCATTCCTCACTCTTTCTATACTTCGTGTCCCCGCATGATTGCTTTCGTCATCTGAATGGCTCTCTTATTTTTCTCTACATCATGGACGCGTACGAATGCACATCCCTTCTGTACCCCATATACGGTCGTAACCATCGTACCTTCTTCCCGCTGCGTCACCGGAAGATCCAGCGTCAGTCCGATTACGGATTTTCGTGATGTTCCGAGCAATACCGGATATCCAAGTTCATTTAATATCTCCATCTTATCGATAATCTCCAGATTCATCTCATATGTCTTTCCAAGTCCCACACCGGGGTCAAGGATGATCTTGTCATCCTCAATGCCTGCTGCTTTTGCAAGTCTTACACATTCTTTCATCTCATCTATGAAATCTTTCAGAAAGTCCTGATATTCCGCCTTTTCCCGATTATGCATCAGACAGCATGCAGCCTGATACTTTGCGATCACACTTGCCATCTTCTTGTCATATTTTAATCCCCAAATATCATTGACAAGATCTGCACCTGCCTGAAGTGCAGCCTCTGCGACATGGCTTTTGTAGGTATCGATCGACACCGGTACATCAAATTCTTTCTTAAGCACTTCAATAATTGGCGTCACTCTTGCAATCTCTTCTTCATCCGTGATCTGGATATGTCCCGGACGCGTAGATTCCCCGCCTACGTCAATGATATCTACACCTTCTTCAACCATCTGGTGTGCATGTGCAATTGCCGCATCCATTCCGTTAAACTTTCCTCCATCGGAAAAGGAATCCGGCGTCACATTCAGGATTCCCATAATGTATGTATGATTTGCTGTATCAAAATTCTTTCCACCTATGATCATATTATTATCTCCATATTTTTCTCTTCTTCATTCCAGTTACACTTCTTCTCTGCCATGCAGGAAAGACACATTCTGGAACGTTTATCACTTTCATAGAACAGTTCCTCTATCGGCTTCATATGCTCATGCCGTCTGCGGTGTCCCCTGACTGCCAGACAGATCAGTGCTTTTTCTTCATCCGTAAATGTAAAACCAGTCGGAAGAGAATCCAATATCCGCCTTGCTATTCTCTCTCCTGCGATCTCATGCGGAATCTGCTGTCTGTACTGAAAAGATTTGCCAATATCATGCAGCACCGCCGCTACGTAGATCAGTTCCTTATCGAATCCAAGTCCTTCTTCCAGATTCTTAATGTAAGCAATTCTTGCCACATCCAGAAGATGGTTCATCTGATGACAACAGAATACCCTATCCGTCTCACATTCACAGATACGCTTATAGTATGTCTGATACACTTCATGATTCACCACCGCATTCAGACGGGGCATCCCTTTTTGTCTTTCTGTTACTCTTTTCATCTACATCTGTATCTCTTTCTTTTTATCGTCCAAGCATCCGGAAAAATCTCTTCCAGTACCGGATCTGTCTCAAATACACCGCGTCTTGCAATTGTCACAGTCTGGCTTCCCGGCTTCTTGATCCCACGCATTGTCATACACATATGCTCTGCTTCGATCATAACGATAGCCCCTTTCGGCTGCATATGCTCCATCAAAGCATCAGCAATCTGTCCGGTAAGCTGTTCCTGAAGCTGCAGTCTTCTTGCGAATACCTCCACGGTACGGGCAAGTTTGCTTAATCCTACAACTTTCCCATCCGGAATATACGCAATATGTGCTTTCCCATAAAATGGCAGGAGGTGATGCTCACATGTCGAATAGAATGTAATATCTTTCTCTATTACCATCTCATGACTGTCAACGGTAAATGTCTTAGAAAGATGTTTTCCTGCATCCTCATCCATACCTCCATATATCTCTTCATACATTCTTGCGATCCGGTCCGGTGTATCAATCAGTCCTTCCCGGTTCACATCTTCTCCCATTCCTTCCAGAAGCAGCCGCACTGCCTGTTCTATCTTCTCATGATCTATCATATTCTTTCCTTTCTCTGCGGATTCTGTACGCATCTTTCCATACACCGGATTACTTCACTTAGATATGACAATGAACCACATGCGATCACCGCGCGTTTCCCACTGTCTTCTGTTGCATAAGTGTACGCTTTTGCAACAGCATCTCCAATACTCTTTTCTGCGTACACGCTCAACTGTTCTGTCATACAGTCTCTTACACATTCTGCAAGCTTCTCTGCCGGCAGTGTACGTTCCTTATTCGGCAGATCTACCGTATACACCCGCTTTGCTGACGGACACAGAATCTGTACGATCTTCTCATATTCTTTATCTTTAAATACACCCATGATCAGGATAAGTTCCTCTCCCGTAAAATACCGTTCAATGGATGTCTTAAGCTTCTTCGCAGCATCTTCATTATGCGCACCATCTACGATCACAACCGGATCTTCAGACAGACAAGTAAAACGTCCCGCCCATCTCGTTGCATCAAGACCGTCCTCACTGCTCCTTCCTCAATCTGATATCCCAGCTTCCTGAGGCTTTCAATTACTTCCAGTGCCACAGAAAGATTTTCTCTCTGGCACTCTCCTGCAATGTGGTTCTGCATATTCGTATATTTCTTATATGAAAATGTAAGTCCTTTATAATCTTCTTTTCGATACTCATCTGTTCCGGCTCTGCTTCTGTGTATATACAGTTCAGACTCTCTGCTTTCTTTCGCAGGATCAGTCTGACATTCTCCTGCTGTCTTGCTGACACTACCGTACATCCCGGTTTGATGATCCCGGATTTCGTCTGTGCGATCTCTTCCAGGGTATCTCCGATCACCCCCAGATGATCAACACTGATCGTTGCAAATACTGCGCAAACTGTATTCTTAATTACATTCGTCGCATCTGTCTCTCCGCCGAGACCGGTTTCCAATACAACCAGATCACATTTTTGTTTCTTAAAATACAAAAAGCCATCGCCGTCTCTACTTCAAACACTGTCGGAACAGGTTCTCCTTTACATACAAGCCGGTCAATTGCTTTTTTTATCTCTTCCATGATCTCTGCAAATTCTGATTCAGAGATCCATTTCCCATCTATCTGTATCTTCTCCAGATAAGAAATGACTGTCGGTGAAACATATCGCCCGGTTTTGTATCCTGCCTTGCTTAATATCATTGAAGTGTATGCAAGCACAGATCCTTTCCCATTCGTTCCTGCAATATGTATGAACTTCAGATCATCCTGGGGGTTCCCAAGTTCACGCAACAGACCTCGAATCGTATCTAAGCCAAGTACACTTCCGTATTTCGACATCTCGTCCAAATATACCCTTGCTTCTTTATAGGTCACGTCTTTTATTTTCCTTTCATCAAAAAAAAATAGTGCTGTCAAACAGACATTTCTGCCTAACAGCACTATCATACCACTATTCAATCACACTAACAAGTGATTGCTTCTTTAATTTATTAGATATTCAGCAGATCACTGAACACTTTCAGTGCTCCGTCAGTCTCATGTGCAAGTACACGTTTTGCAAGTACTTTACCAAGCTGTACACCTTCCTGGTCAAAGCTGTTCACATTCCATACAAAGCCCTGGAACATAACTTTATTCTCAAAGTGTGCAAGAAGTGCACCGAGAGATCCCGGATTTACCTGCTCTCCGATAATGATGCTTGATGGACGTCCGCCTTCGAAATTCTTATTACGGTTCTCATCGGATTTACCACATGCAAATGCAACGATCTGGGCAGCTACATTTGCACAAAGTTTCTGCTGGCTTGTACTATCCTGGATCACAACATCTGTTTCCATCTGGCTGTTCTTGTATCCAACGAACTGTAAAGGCACGATGTCAGTTCCCTGATGCAGTAACTGATAGAAAGAATGCTGTCCGTTGGTTCCCGGTTCTCCGAAGATGACCGGTCCGGTTACATAATCTACCGGTTCACCGAAACGGTTGACAGATTTTCCGTTGGATTCCATATCACACTGCTGCAGGTGTGCCGGGAAACGGCTCAGTGCCTGAGAGTATGGCAGAACGGCCGTACTTGGATATCCTAATACATTTCTCTCATATACACCAATCAGTGCATCCAGCATTGCAGGGTTCTTGAATACATCTTTGTTCTTAGAAAGTGCATCTTCTGCTGCAGCACCATCAAGGAACTGTGCAAATACTTCCGGTCCGAATGCCAGAGATAATACAGCGCCTCCAACTGCAGATGTAGAAGAGTAACGTCCTCCGATATAGTCATCCATGAAGAATGCTGCAAGATAATCGTCACTCTTAGCCAGTGGAGAAGTCTCACTGGTAACAGCGATCATGTGCTTAGAAGCATCCAGTCCCGCATTCTTCAGTGCATCTTTTACAAATGATTCATTGGTTAATGTCTCAAGTGTTGTTCCTGATTTTGATACCAGTACGAAGATAGAATGTGCAACATCGATAGAATTAAGTACAGCTGCCGCATCATCCGGGTCAACGTTACTGATGAACTTTGCTTCCATCTTGAATGTATCATTCTTCTTTGCCCAGTTCTCAAGTGCAAGGTACATTGCGCGAGGACCGAGGTCACTTCCGCCGATACCGATCTGAACAACTGTTGTAAACTTCTCTCCGGCACCGTTTGTGATCTCACCTGCATGTACTTTATTTGCAAAATCTGCGATCTTAGCCTGCTGTTCTGTATAGAATGTACGCTTGTCCACCCGTCAGCCTCTACAGCTTCTCCAAGCTGTCCACGTGTCATGTGATGAAGTACCAGACGTTTCTCTCCTGTATTGATCACTTCTCCGTTATAGAGTGCTTCAATTTTTCTGTCAGCTGAGCTTCATCTGCTAATTTAGCAAGTGCTGCCAGCACTTTATCGTCAACCTGCTTTTGCAGCATAGTTATAAGTAAGTCCCTCTGCCATCGGAACGCTGTAATTCTTTACTCTTTCGGCTCCGTTTTCTCCTGCCATTGCTTTTACAAGATCTACACGTTCTACGTTCTCAAGTTCTTTGAATGATGTAAGGGTATCTAAGTTGTTCCAGGTAATCATAATATTAGATTCCTCCTTAAAAAAAATAAATATGTTGCTGGTCTGTGATCCAAACCGCATTCTATATAAATATTAGCATATTTTAACGATAATAACAATTCCTATGGCGCCCTTTCATTATTCGTTATTCCTGCTTCCGTAATCATAGCCATATTTTCCATATGTATGATCCGTATCATTTTTTCCTTCTACATCGTTCAACACAAATCCTGCAATTTTTCCCTGTACACTCTGCAGCATTTCCATTGCTTTTCTTATCTCACCTAAATCTTTATACATTGTCCTTACAACAAAAACATACCCGTCTACATAACTGCTTACGATTGCCGCATCTGCCACAACACCTACCGGCGGCATATCAAGAATAATATAGTCAAACCGCTTTCTGAACTGTGCAATTAATTCTCCGAATAACCGCCCGCCCAGAAGTTCCGATGGATTCGGCGGAACCACTCCCGCCTTTAGGACAAATAAATTTTCCTGCTCTGTATGTACGATATTGATCTTTTTCTCTATTCTTGCCAATATCTCACTCAGTCCTGACACCTCCGACAGCCGCAGATAACAGTGAACCGCCGGATTTCTCATGTCACAGTCTATCAGCAATGTCCTTTTCCCGGCCATCGCAAAAGACGTTGCAATATTGATTGAGTTCAGCGTTTTTCCCTCGTTCATATCTGTACTTACAACTGCATACACTGTCCCTCCGTCTTCGTTCTCTGTAAACATCAATTTTGTACGGATTTTGCTGTATGCCTCTTTTAATTTAAATGAAGAATCTTTTCCAAGAATTTTTTTTATATGTTTTGAATGAACTCTCTTTTTTCTTACTTTTAACCACTGTCCTGCTCCTTTTTATTTATCTAATTTCGGGATTGTACCAAGAATAGGAATATCCATTCCGAAGTATTCTCTTAGATCTTCTTCTTTTCTTACTTTTGTCCGGAAGTATTCTTTGAGAAGATAAAATCCGCATACCATCAAAATCCTGCCGCAGCGCCTGCTGTTGCTGTGTTCATCCATACATTCGGAAATGTAGGTTCATCCGGTGTTTCTGCATAATCTACAATTTCTATTCCTCCGTTTTTAACTACACGCGATATTTCTCCCGGAAGGACTTTTGCAATTGTATTTGCTATTTCTGCAGCTCTTTTTTGTCTTTATCCGTTACTTCAACAGACAGTATTTCTGTATTTTGTACGGATGCCGTCTTTATCTTTTCTTTTAATTGGTTCTTCGTCATATCAAGATCCAGACGTTTGATTATTTTTTCCATTACCGTATTGCTTTGTATGATCACTCCATATGTTTCTGCCAGGCTCTGCGATACTGTGATGTCTGATTCTGTAAGTGCTGTTTCTTCTGCCGCGCTTCTATTTTTATTGCCATATACATACATACTCATGGAAGCTGTATATACCGGCTTTATCACAACCGTACTAAGCACCCACAAAACGGCCGCCCCAATCAGTGTCCCCAGCATAATTCTCCATTTTCTGTTCCACAACACGGATATAAGTCTGTTTATATTTTTTGAATTATTCTGCATTCTCTTTCTCTCCTTCTCCATTGTCTTCTTCCATCTGCCGGATGAAATATGCCACCAGCAGCATCTCCAGTATTGAACAGGTCGCCGTAATCCTGAATGTCAGCGATATGACCGTCCCCGCTGCCATCATTAATAAAAAATACCGGATCCATCTGTCTTTGATATCCTGACAGATTCTTTTCACCATTCTGGCATAAAATAATATCATTACGATTAATCCACTGATTCCCTGCTTGAACAATATTGTATACCAGTAATTATGGAAAATAGTTCTTTGAAGCAGTTTCCCGAACATATACCGTCTGTTCCAGCTTGCAAGCCCTGCTGCCGTCAATGCTTCTTTGGTTCCCGCAGCACTTCTTCCAAATCCCCATCCAAACCACTTTCTGTACCACGGAATTCTTTTCATCAACTCTTTCACATACAGATTCTCATTCTCTCTGTATCCAAGGCTTTCGTCCAGACGTAATATCAGTTCAAAAGTTTTCCCATGATCGAAGATACATATCCATAAAATTACTATTGCCGCAACGAAAAAATCACGCCGATCCTTTGTAACATCCGGTTCCCATAATCCGGTATATCCATGAAATATATGATCATCGTCACAGCCATTATCATAGCAAAAATAATCATATACCCACGAGTGCCTGAAAGAATGATCAGAATCATTGATATACCGTCATATAAGAGCATTTCTCCCGCACGGAACAGATGCTGCCGATAGCAGATTCCTACGACCAGTGAGATACCAAGAACAATTCCACCGCCGATTGGCTGATGATTCGTTACCACTCTTGCCCCGATTCCATCTTTCATCCACACCACTATTACAATCAACATCTCCGTTAATAATCCGGATCGTACCATATAACGATAGTCATCGGCACTTACCTTTTTTGTCCGTTTTATCTTTTCAGAAAATATCATACATATATAAATGATTATATACGCATATCTCGTAACAACCGTTGCCAGCGTCATATATGCATCCTGATACACAATTCCAACACCTGCATACAGACAAATTAAGATGCCTGTTATGATACCGCCAAGAGATATCTTCTGCAGTTTTCCGATCCCTGCTATCAAAAATACTGCATATAGCGACAGGCTCATATCAAAGCTTCCCGCACACAAATATGACAAAAAATACAGCATCGTAATATCTGCCGTATAACGGATAAAATTATCTCTTCTTTTTATCAATGTTACAATTGATAAAAAGTCCCTGTACTAAATATATAGCCATTCTCTCTTCCTTTTTCTTTCTGCAATATATGAATTATAACATAGTTCATATTCTGATGCCATTCTCCACACTCTTTATACATTGACTTTTATATAAAAAAACATTTAGGATTTTACTATAAAACATATATACACAAAGGAGAAATTTTCATTATGGCGTCGGTCAACATGAATTTTATATTTATCCTCAGCGTTATTCTGAAAGGCATCGGCGCTGTCCTGGAAATAGCACTTCAAATATTACTTACAAAATTAATTGGTCTGAGCGGCTACGGTTCTTATTCCACCTGGATCAGCGGTGCCGATCTGTTATTCTGGGTCTTTTTCTCCGGACTTATAAAATGTAATACCTACTATCTTTCACGGGGATCCTCTTCTCTTTCTCATTTTAAGAAACTATATTACATCCGGTATATGCTCCCGCTTGCAGCTGTCTTTGTCCTGGTTCTTATTCTGTTAAAGAGACCTGCTTTCTGCATCATCCTTGCGATCACGATTGCAGAGACATTCATCATGGATCAAAGCAGTACGCTCCTTGCCAGAGGAATTTATCACACATCTCTTATCGGAGAATACATCCTTGGCAGATTATTTTTACTGCTCGGAGTCTGTTCCTTGGTTTCACCGGTCATCTGGATCTTGGAAAAACAATTGTCCTGTATCTGGTTCAGTATGTACTTGTCTTATTTTTTCTTCTTGTACCGTTCAATGAAATGCGGCGCAAAAAGCAATAAAAAGATATTTCCGATACAGTTTCGATTACCAAGCTGCTCCAGTATCAGCATTCTGATATCTTGCAGGCAATGATCGGGCAGCTTCCTGTCATTTTACAGTACTTCTTTGTCGGTGCGTTTGAAGCTGGTATCGTCAGTATTGTCCTGCTTGTAAAGAAACTGATTAATTTTGTATCCGGCCCTACATCCAAGATATTTCTTCCTGAATTCTCACGGTTGTATCAGGCCGGTGATAAAAAGGAACTGGCATCCAGCTTTTCTATGATCATGCGGATCCAGATGTTGTTCGTCGGTCCGCTGTCCGTTGTACTGATCGGATATCCCCAGGTCATACTGAAATTTCTTGCGAAGGAAATGTTAACCCAGACCGGACTTTTTATCGGCTGTTCATTTGTCTTCCTGTTCGCTGCAACACTGGGACCATGCGGCGGTCTTATGCAGATGACGGATCATGAAAAGCAGATAACGTCTTCCGTGAAGCGGCAATCTTCCTTATGCTCCTCGTCTTTGCCGTCATGCACCGCAATCCTCTGTTTGCACTGTACGGTCTGTGCATCCAGACCTTTGCCGAATCTTTCAGCAAATTCGTCTTTGTATGCAGATGGTTTGATATATTCCTGTAAAGATTCGACATACGTTTCCTGGTGGATCCTGCCGGGATTTTTCATCCTTATAACCTGCCTGTTCCATCTGCAGGCATCCATCCTTATGATGCTCCTTATGAGCGGCAGTGTATTCCTGTTCCGTCTTATCATGGAACTTTGTTCGGATAATAATCTCTTCCGTCTTCTGTCTTCCAGAAAGAAGTAAGCAGATCTGCCATTGGCAGTTTTTCCTGCATACTTTGGTATCTACAGAACCTGCCACCGGCAGATTCCTCCGGATGATGACAATAAAAAATGTGCCGTAAGGTTCTATCCGATAACCTTGCAGCACATTTTTTCGTTTATGCAATAATTTTATTCTGTCATGGATACGCTGTTACAATACCCCGTCATGATTATTCGCTGATCACCGTCAGTACTGCTGCTTCAGATGTCACACTTCTTCCATCCGCTCCTGTGATCACGCAACGGTATTTCTGGCCGTTTCTCCATGATCCTGCCGGAACCTTGATGGTTGCTGTGTCGTTTCCTTCCATGCTGGATGTTCTCCACTTGTTAGAGTTCGCATTGCAGTATTCCCATGATAAGTTACATTGTCCCATGATGTTTCAACCGTAAATTCTGCTGTTGTTCCTTTGACTGCTTCTACACTTACAGGCTGAACCTTGATTGGTTTCTGCATGGTTACAACGGCTGTCTCTGAGATCAGCTGTTCCCCGTCTCCGTTTGTTACCACGCAGCGGTATTTCTGACCGTCTCTCCAGTTTGCAACCGAACTTTTACAGTTGCTGTATCGCTTCCTTCCATTACAGAGGTTCTCCATTTTGTAGAATTTGCATTGCAATACTGCCACTCATAAGTCAGTCCTTTACCTGTTGCTTCTACTGTAAATTCTGCTGTCTCTCCGACAACTCCTTCTACGCTTTCCGGATTCTTGACAATTGCGAATTCTTCTTTCTCACTCTTTGTATTTACAGCTGATACACCTTCCAGTGTCGGTGTGATCTGCATATAACCGTTCTCGTCAAATGTGATCTCATCGACGCATGTTTCTCTGTGTTTTCCTAATCCGTCACCTGACTGGAAGATATCCAGTGGTGTGTAGAATCTGTGGTATGACATAAAGTATCTGTCTTTTCCTTCACTGTCTTTTTACATGAACGACTGACTGATGCCCGGATCCTAAGATTCCTTTTTCTTCATCTTTGAAAGCAGATTTTTCTTTTTACAAATGTTACGGCTGCTTTTGCCATTTTCATTGAACAGACTGTCTGATACACCATAATTTACATGGTAATTCGGGCTGTTTGCATCGTCACATGTCCATGTCCAGTGATATTTTCCGTTTGCCTTTGTGATTACAACAGATTCACGGAAATCTGTAAGTCCTGTGATCTGCTTCAGGCTTCCTTCTTTGATGCTTGTCATATCATCGTTCAGTTCAGCGATTGCTGCTGATCCGTTACCGAATGTAATATAAGATGTTCCGTCATCATCTGTGAAAATAGACGGATCAATTGCCTGTCCCATGGATACGCCTGCATTTCTGCACATGCTTACTGTCAGAAGCGGAGTCCCAAGATCTGTATATGGTCCTGCCGGGTTGTCTGCCCATGCTACTCCGATTGCAGATGTTCCGTTTGAATCTTTTCCACAATAGTAGAAATAATATTTATCGCCTTTTTTCTCGATGGTCGGTGCCCATGCACTTCCTTTTACTGCCCATGGTGATGCAGCAATCTGTACGCCATTTTCATTTACACCTGGATTACTGTTGGCAAGTTCCATGATAACACCTTCGTCTGTCCAGTCTACCATGTTCTCGGAAGAGAATGCATGGAATACAGTTCCGCTCCATGACGGATATCCGTCTGTGGTAGGAAGATCCAGAATTTACCGTCAAAGTAATCAATATCCGGATCTGCATACTGTCCTGGCAGAACAGGGTTATTGCTGATCACAGGTGTCTTTACTGTCCATTCTTCATCTTTTCCATCACGTGTAATGGTAAGTGTTCTGTCTTTTGAAAGATCTACGGAAGATCCGTTTACAAAGTCCACACCATCCAGTTTCATCTGCATCTACATTCATAGATAATGTAAATGGGATATTGGTAAAGTCTGTGCCTTTTCTTACATAAGATGTAATCGTCTTTTCTCCTGATCGATCTGGGTAGTGATTGCAGTATGATCATCTGTGCATCTGTAATTCAGAGCTGTCTCTCTGTCCGGAGCTGTTCCTACAGATGCACCTGATACTGCCGGTAATGTGCTGACAAAATCAGAAGCTAATTCTTTGACTTCGTCTGCGCTCAGTGCTCTGCTTTCGATACGAAGATTATCAATCCATCCCTTGTAATATTCGCCGCTTCCCAGTTCGCTTTACCAATCTGAAGGATGCCGTTCTTACCTACGATATCAGATAATGCATAACTGCTGTCTTCTTTGGATACGGCTTTTCCGTTGACATACATCTTTGTGTCAGTTTCGGTCATGACGATATCCACTCTCGCCCAGTCATTTCCGTTGAAGCTGATGGTTTGTCGGTCTTGAACCACTGTTCTTATAACGTTCCGGCGTTGTGCTTCCGGATTTCTGCATAATTCAAGATATGTCTCACTCTGATAGGTCGGAGCGCTGCTTCCGGTGCCGCATACAAAAACCCAGTTCGTTTCCTGTACGGTCTGGTTTTGCTTCATAAGAAATCGTCAGTTCTTTCGCGCCTGCAAGAAGTGCCTTTCCGTCTGTTCCTTTTAACCGTAAGGTAATTAAAGAACTTCCATCCAGATAAAGTGCTTTTCCTGCGGCTTCGTTATAGCTGTCTTTTAAATGTATAAGTACCTTCTGCCTTGGCATTCTCACTGGTGAATCCTGTACTGTCATCGTCGAAATTAAAGTCTGCCAGTACTTTTCATCCATTACCGGACCCTCTGTATCATCTTCTCCATAAGCTGCCAGAATTGCTTTCTCTTCTGCTTTTGAAAGACGCATAACGGTACCGTGACGGAATCTTCCGTCCTTGAAGTTCGCTGTTGTTGCAGTAAATTTACCGCTGGAAAGATCGTCTGTTACAATGCTTTATAACCACTGCGTTATCTCCCATTGCACACCATTTTCCATCCGGAAGCTGATATACGGTAAATCCTTCTCTTCCATCGAATCCTGCAGAACTTGAAGCACTTCTGGTAACAATTCTCTTCCAGTCTCCGTTCTCACTCTGATTTGCATTGACTCTTACATCAAATAAATCTTCTGATAATGTGCTGTTGTATCAATCACCGTATTCCAGTCAGAAGTTGAGAAACGGTAATACTGTCCTTTATCCTGTACGATTGTTGTATCGATGATATTAACTTCTTTTCCTGAATCCTGATCCTCGCTTAACCATACTTTTGGTTCTTGAGAATGTATTGAAATCTCTGGTTCTGCATACATACACGCGGAGTGCGTTCTCATCTGTTCCAGCTTTGGACTTGTCACGTGCTGACCAGTATACCAGATAATCTCCGGTTGTATCATCATAGATTGCTTCCGGTGCCCATACGCATCCTGCCTGGTCAAATCCTGCATAGACAAGCTTTGGCTCGCTCCAGTTTACAAGGTCTGTAGATTCCCATACAACCAGGTTCTGGCTTTGCGCTTTAACTGATTCCATCCGCTTCCGCCGCTTCCGCCGCCTTCTGCATGAAGGTCAGTTCAAGATCCAGTATTTGTCTCCGTCTTTGGAACGGATGATATGGATCTCTGACACCAAGGTCACTTTCGGATGCATCATTTACAAGAATCGGCTGTGCTTTTCCATTCTCATCTTTGTTGAGTTTTTCCCATGTCAGTCCGTCTTTGCTGTATCCTAAGAAGATCTTCTTCATAACCGCCGGATGCCTCGAAGAATGTCCAGAGATATCCTGCATCATAATCCGTATCCAGGTTCGCTGTCTTTGGCTGTACTGTTACGGTGAATTCTTTTGTCTTTACTTGTTCCGATCGTGATCGATGCAGTCAGTCTTACCTGCACCGGATCAGATCCTGCTTCCGGACGTGTAACAACACCTCCGTCGTATTTGTCGTCTGCTTTTTTCAGAGCTGTCTGTGATTACTTTCGATTACTTGATTTCCAGTCGATCACTGCACCATGCTTGCTGATTTTACAAGCGGCAGGTTGCCTCTACATCATCGGTATCTATAAGTGTCAGTGCATCATACGCTTCCTGAATGTCTGATGATTCCAGCTCGCTTGCAGACTCTTCATATTCCTTCACAATCGCTTCATCTGATAATACACCGTCATATACGCGGAAATTATCGATCCAGGCCTTACTGTATTCTCCACTTCCCCAGTTTGCCTTTCCGATATAAAATACTCCGTCATCTCCGACAATGTCCTGAGACTGATGTCACTTGCTTCTTCTGCTTTCTTTCTCACCATTCACATACACGGATGTCGCATTTTCCGATACAACAACATCTACATGTGACCAGTCTGAAACCGGTTTCAGCCTGTGGCGATGCCGGTCTTGATCCGCTGTTCTTATAACGTTCTGATTTTACTTTTTCCATTTTGCTGCATCACCCGAGATACTGCTCACTGTTGTACTTCTGTGTTCTGGTATCCGGTGCTGCATAGTAAAGCCAGTTTGTACCGGTCCTGTTCTGCTTTTGGTATCGAATGAGATCGTAACCTCATCCTGACCTTTCAGAAGACTGCTTCCATCTTCACCGGTTACTTCCAGGTAATTCTGACCACCATCCAGATAGAGTGCAGTATTGTCACCGACCTTTGTCTTGATCTGGCAATTACCATTGACCTTTGGCTGCCGCATTCGTTCCGGTGATCACACCATCCGAAGCCTGCGAATCAAAATCAAATTCCGCAAGGAGCTCCGGTTTCTGTATCCGCTGCTGTTACGGATGCAGCCGGAAGTACGCCGCCGGTCATTGTTGCCGCCAGGGCAACTGCAATTCCTTTTTACACTTTTCCTTTTCATGACTTCCTCCTTTTTACCTATTTTTCTTCTATTATACCGATTCATTGATTTTATAGAAATGTGGTTTTTTGAATTCTGTTCATTTTCTTTTGAAACTTTCTGTACAAAAAAAGTATGGGTGGTTTTTTTATCCATCCATACTTTTTTTATGATTTACGCTTTTTACTTTACCGTCAGTACAGCTGCTTCGGATACTACGATTCTTCCGTCTGCTCCTGTTACCACGCAGCGGTATTTCTGTCCGTTTTCTCCAGCTTCCCTGCTGCTACTTTGATCGTCTCTGTCTGGTTGCCTCCATGCCGGAAGTTCTCCATTTGTCTGATCCTGCGTTGCAGTATTCCCACTGATAAGTTAAGTTTTCACCTGTTACTTTTACGGTAAATTCTGCGATCTCACCTTTGTTCTTTGTTACACTTTCCGGCTGTGCGGTGATTACCGGTGCGGTGTCTGCTTTTCCGACCGTCATCACTGATTCTTTGATGTTACGGTATTACCTGCTGCATCTTTTACTACGCAGCGGTATTTCTGACCGTCTCTCCAGCTTCCAACCGGAACTTTAATCGTTGCAGTATCGCTTCCCTGCCATGCTGGAAGTTCTCCACTTAGATGATCCTGCATTGCATATTCCCACTGATAGGTTAAGCCTTCTCCTGTTGCTTCTATTTGTGAATTCCGGTCTCGCCTACAACACCTTTGTAATCTGCCGGATCTGTTACAATTGCAAGCTTGTCCGGTGTGCTCTTACGTTAACCGTTGCTTTTTACCTTGATTGCACGGGAGCTGTACAGTTCTTTGTCTTCTGCAAGATAATTGGTTGATCCGTCTTTTTCCTGTCCATGCATCTTTGTTGCTGCTGATGGACTGTACCGTACCCTGTTACCTCATAAGTACCTGCCTGATTCAGATCTGCGGCTGAAGTATCCCATACAACCGGAAGGTTGAAGTTCCCATATCATTATGCAAGATTTACCTCTGCATTCTGCGGTAATACTCACGCAAGTGCTTCTTCTGAGCTTCCCTTGCTGATCTCTACGGTTCCGAGATTCTCATTCACTGCTGAGGTTGCATCTGCTGCACGGAGTATCATACTGTCCTTTTTGTCAGTGGTAGATACCATCGGCTGATATCCCGGTGTCGGAAGGTCATCTACAAAGAGATACCATCTGTTCTCCTGGCTATGGTCTTTGAATGCTGCAGGTCCTTCTACGGCTCCGAATCTGCTCTGTCCGATATGGCTCTGCACTCTTGTCCATTCTGTAGTGTCATAATTCCACCAGTCTTTTGCAGTTGTCACTTCCATGATGATCTGTTCGCTGTTACTCTTGGTGATATGATAGGTCTTATCTCCATCCTGATGATATCTGTGTCGATCCATCCGACACTTCCGCCTTCCAGGAATTTTTCCACCATATTCCCATGTCTCCTGTGTGAAGTCTGTTGTTGCCCCCACATAATGTCCTGTCCGCCGTCACGGGTTGTCTGTGCTTCGTCTGTATAGCACTGAGAAGTCCAGTATACAACGAATGCGCCTTTTCCTTCTCCGTAATAATCGTCTACCCATGTAGCCTCCGGTGCCCACATCATACCAAAAGTTATCCTGTTTTTCTCCTTTGGTATTGAGGTTGACATCAAACTGGCGTACATCACTCCATGTGATCAGGTCTTTGATTCCCATACATTCATCTTGGTGCTGTAATTGGTTGTCCACGCTCCCCATCCGGCATTATCTGTCCGAATACTCTCAGGTCTGTTGCAATGATGTAATAGGTCTTTGTCTCTGGATTGTAAGTCAGGAACGGGTCCCTGCTTCCTGTTGTTCCAAGATTAGATGTCAGGATTGATTTCTTCCGTTCAGTGGATCCCACTGTTCCGGGTTATCTCCTCTGGAAATATCCAGGTACATCTTTTCTGCATATCCATTGGAATCTTCTACGAAATGTACCATCAGATATCCATATTCGTCATTTTCTCCGATGATCGCTTTAACCGTTACCGGCACTTCTACTTCTTCGCTCTTTCCGGCCAGTGTGATCACGGCTGTCAGAGTTCCTTTTACTGCTGCTTCACCAACCGCCGGCTGTTTTACCGTTGCGGTCAGTCCGTCTTCTGCAATGACAACTTCCGGCATAGATGATTTCCATGTTACAGTTCCATTGTAGTCCGGAAGTACTTCCTGACTGTCGGCCAATACAACGTCTTTGATCTTGTTCTTTACAGAAGCAATTGCCTCCTCGATAAATGTGTCCGGCACTTCATTTTGTACCTCTGTCTGTGTCAGTGCTTTGTTGTAAATTTTCAGGTTATCAATCGATGCCTGTGCATATTCACCATTTCCCCAGTTTGCTTTTCCCAATCTGAAGAATGCTGGAATCTCCAAGCAGTTCCGGCAGTGCATAACTGCTCTCTGCGGAAGCTTCTTTGACGCCGTTCACATAGATGGTTGTATCTGTCTTACTTAAGACTGCATCCACATGTACCCATTCACTTCCAACTGCTGCCACCGCGCCCTTGATGGTCTGCCACCGTTATTGTTGTAACGTTCTACCGTCAGATTGCCTGATTTGTGAAGGAATCCAATGTATTTTTTCTTTGTTGTATGTCTGTTTCCCTGACGTAGGTGCCGCATAGAATGCCCAGTTCGTACCTGTCCGTTCATTCTTGATGTCATAAGACACCGTCATCTCCTCCACACCTGTCAGAAGACTGCTTCCATCACTTCCTGTTACCGTCAGATACTGGGAAGAGCTGCCATCCAGATGTAAGGCTTTTCCTCCATCATAGCTGTCTGTCAGGGTATAATTTCCGGATGCCTTTGCATTACCTCCTGCCATTGCATCATTCTCATCATCGAATGAAAAATCAGCCAGCAAAGACGCTCCGGCGTCTTCTGTCGGTTCCGCCCATGCCATGGACGCAAATCCCGTGTTACATACCATCGCCGCTGTCAGCGCACCGGCGAATACGGATTTCCACTTTTTCTTTTTCATTTTCTTTTCACCGCTCCTTTTCTTAAAATTTGTTTTTGGGTTTCGGTATATTCTCGCATACCATATATACAAATCAGGAACAGGGTAACCCCATTCCTGATTCGTTTTTCAGTTCACAAAAACCTGCCTGGACTTTTAAACTGCGCTGCTTTGAATACTGCTATTCTACTTTACCGTCAGTACTGCTGCTTCGGATACTACGATTCTTCCGTCTGTTCCGGTTACCACGCAGCGGTATTTCTGACCGTTTCTCCAGCTTCCTGCCGCTACTTTGATCGTTGCTGTCTGGTTGCCCTCCATACTTGAAGTTCTCCATTTATCTGATCCTGCATTGCAGTATTCCCACTGATAGGTTAAACCTTCTCCTGTTGCTTCTACTGTGAATTCTGCGGTCTCCCCCTTTGTTTTTGGTTACGCTTTCCGGCTGTGCGGTGATTACCGGTGCAGTATCTGCTTTGCCGACTGTCATCACTGCTTCTTTAGATGTTACGGTATTACCTGCTGCATCTTTTACTACGCAGCGGTATTTCTGACCGTCTCTCCAGGTTCCAACCGAAACTTTGATCGTTGCAGTATCGCTTCCTGCCATGCCGGAAGTTCTCCACTTAGATGATCCTGCATTGCAGTACTCCCACTGATAGGTTAAGCCTTCTCCTGTTGCTTCTACTGTGAATTCTGCAGTCTCTCCTACGATGCCTTTGTAATCAGATGGATCTGTCACGATTGCAAGTTCCTGTTCTGTCTTTTTCACTTTTTTTTTTAATTGTAATCTTATATGCCTGCTCCGTCTCATGATCCTGTGCTTTACTCGTCAGATTCACAACCGTCTCTTCTTCGGTCAGGGCAATATTTCTCGGATGCTTGTCATCGATCAGGACATCTCCCACGTATACAAGTCCGCTTTCTTTCTTCGGTGTTGCCGTCATTGCAACTGTCTCTGTATCTTCCGGTACTTCCAGTACATACTCTGTTGTGTCTTTGTCATATGCCGGTGTCATGGTTCCTTTGTCAAATGAAAGTGCGGCAAGGGAAGCATCCGTATCATATGCAGTCGATGAAGAAGTACTGATACCAAAGAGACCTCCAACATAACTGTTCTTTCCCGGAATTGCCTGGAATTTTACAGTGATCGTATCAGATCCTTCTGTCAGATATTCTGCCGGTATCTCTGTTGTGTCTACATAGAACGTATTTGTTCCTGTTGCTGTATTGATCGTAACTGTCTTTAGTTTCTGTCCATTGACATACACGTCGAATGTTCTTCCGTTGTCTCCGGAATAGTAAGTACAGTTCAGATAATTTTTCTCTGCTGTCGGATCGATCTTCAGATCATAACTGAACCATCCTGTATTTTCTCTCCGTGACGGTATCCTTTTCCATTGAATACACCTACGGATGTGTTCTCACCCTGCTGGTTCTTTGCTGCTTCAGAGTTATTGTCATCGAATGTATACAGGGAATCTGTACTCATCTCGGTATCTCTGATGGATTTCTTATTCTCCAGGATACGGTCCTGTGAAGACTTGGAATCTGCTTCTTCCATGTACATATACAGACCATAACGTTCTTTGTAACGCATATAATGTGGTGTATAGATCAGGTTTTCAGATTCAGAATCTACATTTTTCAGCTTGAACTGTACCTGTCCGTCTGCACTGTCTTCGATTCTCACCATGTTCTTTTCCAGATTCTTAAAAGCCATGTCTCTACAGAATCACTTTCTACTGTGATAACTGTCTGGCAGGAAGAATCATAAGTTCCTACTCTGACAAGAATTCCGTTCGGATTTGATGCCTCATGTTGTTCGTAGAAAGTGCGGTACTTAATACGACCGGTCCGTACTTGAATGCTACCATGTTGCTCTTATCCGGCATGGTATATGCGGTCACTTTCATCGGCATCTGGTATGTGATCATCACCGGCTTTGACATCTGCGATTACAAAATATCCATTCTGTTCTTCTGCCTTCACGGTCTTACCATTGACAGTGATCGCTGCATCTCCTGCGATCCAGTCCGGTTTTCTGAGCTTCAGGTCTGTTCCTTCTGCTACCTGTCCGCCATCTGCTGCAGATACCTGTAACGTGATCTTGTCCTCGTTCGGCATATTTGCAATCTGTTTTAATTTCAGATTATGTGTATCATCTTTCAGTTCTGAGGAATAGAACATCTGCACTGCAACGCTGTCTTCACTTACAGTGTAAATATATCTCCCAGTTTGGAGAAGTTCTCCATACCGGTTCCTGTACAACACCAGAACTCATCGAATGGTCTGTTGAATACTTTATTGTATCCAGGTGCCATCGGCTGAAATACATCGTTGTTCCTGTCTCCGGATTCTGTGAAGAAAGGATTGCATTGCATACGTTGTCTCGAAATAATCCATGTATTTTTATCACCGGTCACCTGATAGAGCGCTTTTGTGGCTGTTACCTCCGGTTACATATGTATGATGGTCAACCGTGATCTGCCAGAAGTTCTCTCTGCTGCTTTCAGATACATCTCCAGTGATGACTTCTCACTGTCGGACAGCGAATTATAATAGTCCTCTTCTCTGTCAGGACTGTATATCTCTTTAATGCACCGGTCAGTTTTGAATCGTCGTGTTGGCATGTAATCCATTTAATACATCCCCGGTTATTGGCGCTTTTGTGAAAAGATCTGTCTGTCAAAATACTGTGCCGCTGTCTTATAATGATCATTGCCTGTAATATTATAAAGCTCATATAACGCTTCATTCATTCCACCATACTGGTACGGAGCATCTTGTTCTTTTTATCAGTCAGTTTACTCAGACGGTTATTCAGATATTCTCCGAATCCTTCTGCAACACCGAGTGCTGTCTTTAATCTCCTGATCATCGACATTCTTTGTCACATCGATCAGACCTGCAAGTACCTTTATGAAGGTTATAATATGGAACGTATACGGTATCACCGCTGACCTTCTTGGTATTGGCAAGATTCAACCGTCTTTGTCTTTCAACCACTCTTCCGGGAATGGAGATACATATCCTGCACTGTCCGATATTTTGCCGCATACATCCTGGCATTCTTTAATCCGTCTACGGCTTCTTTGATCTCTGTCTTTAATGCCGCTTTGGTATCTCCGTCTGCACTCAGATATGCCTGTGAAGAGCTGACATATAGTGTCCGAATGTGTGTCCGCGGAAGTTATTACCGTGGCTTCTTTCCCATCCTTCATATTCGGAATCTGTCTTTGGTGTCCGGTCCGGATATCTTGCCAAAATTCATGCTGGAAATTTTCTGCACAGATCAGGCTCAAAAGAATGTTCGTCTTCTTTCTGTGCTGCATTTTACAAGATAATCATCTTCCGGCGTCACATCACCCATGATGCTATTTGTCGTAATATTGATCTCCTGTTTTTGCTGTTGACTGTTGCTTTATAGGTCTTCGTTACTT
>VOFH01002632.1_pt1 | contig 67895 bp, 54 predicted proteins | sample 5384091 | NCBI WGS metagenome assembly VOFH01 (sample SAMN12384727, study PRJNA508395) | human gut metagenome | isolation source: healthy gut G | host: Homo sapiens | reverse complement strand
GCGAAGAATAATTTACTAAGTGAGCAACTTGCTTATATTGGTGTCAGTTGTACTCCCTACGCATCTGCATTTGTGCAGTTATAATGCTGAAAGTATTTGTATGCAGGATGGGAAAGATATAGATAGTTTAATCCCTTATTTGAATAAGAATGCTATAAACTGGATACAAATTCATGGCTTTCAGAATACGGAGGTCATACAGCATGTCTGTCAGAATTTTAATGTCGACTTTTTGACGATACAAGATATTTTGAACTCCAACCATCAGACTAAGATAGAACAGCATGATACATATAATGTAGTGATTTTGAAGTTACTTTTTTCTAATGATGATGGCTATGTGCCACAACAAATAGCCATTGTGCAAGGTGGAAATTATCTGTTGACCTTTATGGAGAAGGAAACAGACTTTCTGAATGATATAAATACGGCATTGGAAAAGAATGTGTTGAAAATACGTAACCGGCAGTCTGATTTCCTGCTCAGTGTTATTCTAAACAGTGTGATGGCCAGCTTTATATCCATCATTTCGGAATTGGAAGATGGATTAGAGGATTTAGAAGAGCAATTGCTTTCACCGGAACAGACTGATATGCCCGGTATTGAAAATATACAGCAATACCGTCGTAATTTTCGTGTAATAAAGAAATGTATTTTACCATTAAAGGAGGAAATCAGCAAGTTGTTGCATCCGATCGATAATGATCTGTTGCACAAAGCAAGCCGTCCTTTCTTTAATGATGTCAATGATCATTTGCAGTTTGTATTGCAAACTTTAGATGGTTGCCGTGACATGATTTCAGCTTTGGTAGATATTTACCTTTCCAATAATGACCGGCGGATGAACAGCATCATGAAACAGTTGACTGTTGTTTCTACTATATTTATTCCGTTGACTTTTCTGGCAGGAATCTGGGGAATGAATTTCCAATGGATGCCTGAACTGGGATGGCGGTATGGCTATGTATTTGCATGGACATTGATGTTGATACTAGTAGCAGTTATCTACTTCTATTTTAAGCGTAAAAAATGGTATTGATGAGAGAGGATGGATGGGATTTACTTAAATGTGAATCCCATATTCATGTTTTACTTCATTCATTACAAAGGTGCTTTCCAGTGAACCCAAACTGTCAATCGTGCCCAAGACATTGAGGATAAATTCCTGATAATACTTCATATTAGGGGAGTGTATTTTAAGCAAATAGTCATAACTGCCTGATATGTTATAGCACTCTGTTACTTCAGGGATATCCTGAATTATTCGTGTAAATTCCGCAGCAATGTCCCGATTCAGTCTTCTTAGTTTGACACTGCAAAATACCACGAAGCCTTGGTTTAGTTTCTCAGCGTCCAATACGGCGATATATTTTTTTATATATCCTCCATTTTCCAATCGTTTGAGGCGTTCGAACACCGGAGTGGAGGAAAGGCTTACCCGTGCAGCCAGTTCTTTGGTGGTCAGTCGGGCATTTTCTTGCAAGGTACGTAGTATCTGCAAATCTACTTTGTCAAGTTTCTCTAAAGTACTCATAGAATAATATTCTTTCAAGAGGTTGATATTATTTTCATATCTGTCAATACAAATATATTGCATTTATCTTAGATTCCGGAGAATTTTTCGGGAAATGTAGTACAGAGTTATATTCTTTTTTTGCCAGAGAATGCAAGAAAAAGGCAGAATGATTTTATCTCTCAAAAATACTTTTTATCTTTGCAGTTGCTATGACAAAGTATATATATCTTTTTTATATCTTGTTAGGTGTATGCCTGTTGGCGGGCTTTGGTTCCGCATTTGATAGCGGACAGGAGCACGATGTAGTTCGTACAGTTGATTTGGAAAACAGTGCGGTGGCGCTGTGCAACATATCTGAAAGCAATAACGGGCAGGAAAAAAAAGAGATAAATAATGAAAGCTACCATTTTTATAAAGTCGGTATCGGCGGTACAGCTACCTCTTTTCTTTTCGCACCTTGTGCTCCTCCAAAATTCTGCGAACTCATTCCTCTGCTTCCGTCATAGCCAAGTTGGCTAGATTTTTGAAAGTACTTCTTCCTGAAGAAAAGCAAATTTCTTTTTCACCTATTCTTTATTTTACCCAATATTCCAGTGAATACTATATTTATCAGTTGAGGCGTATTCTTATTTAGCTTATTTTTTCTTTTCGGCAAGGCCTATTTTTTTATGCCTTATATTTCTTTTGTTTTTATATTTTCATAATGGGAACTGGGGTGGATGCTTGTTCCTTTTATGAATGGTGTTATATGTTAATGTATTAATAACTAATGTATAATGGAATTTTTATTGGACTTTATACTTCACATTGACCAATATATGATAGATATTGTTCAAGAATATCATACTTGGGCTTATGTCATACTGTTTATAATCATTTTTTGCGAAACGGGATTGGTTGTCACTCCATTCCTCCCCGGAGATTCTTTGCTTTTTGTCGCGGGAGCTATTTCGGCTTTGCCCGATATGCCTTTGGAAGTTAATATTCTCGCTTTGGTTTTATTTATTTCGGCTGTGCTGGGCGATTCCTGTAATTATATGATAGGACACTTTTTTGGACGTAAACTTTTCAATAATCCCGATTCCCGTATATTTAAGCAAAGTCATTTGGAAAAGACACATGAATTTTATAAAAAATACGGAGGAAAGACAATCATTATTGCCCGTTTTGTACCTATAGTCCGTACATTTGCTCCTTTTGTTGCGGGTATGGGTAAAATGCATTATTATTATTTTATGGTGTATAATCTGATAGGGGGAGCTTTGTGGGTTGGTATTTTCTGTTATGCCGGTTATTTTTTCGGCGATCTTCCATTTGTACAGAAAAATCTGAAATTGCTGATTGTGGCTATTATTGTCGTTTCTATATTGCCTGCCGTCATAGAAGTAGGCAGGAATAAGTGGAAAACTCGCAATTACTAAAATCAAACATATCAAAAACAATTTATTCAAATTACATTTATGAAAAATTCTTTTTTTAGTCGATTCACACCTCAGGAACCTAAGTTTTTCCCTATGTTGAAACGTTTGTCTGAAATCCTGACCTCATCATCGGATTTATTGGTAGAAAGCATGCAGCATGATAAGCCGGAAGAGAGAGCGAACTATTATAAACGCATCAAAGATATGGAACGTGAAGGTGACAAGCAGACTCATTTAATTTTTGACGAATTGGGAAAAACTTTCATAACCCCTTTTGATCGTGAGGATATTCACGATTTGGCATCGACTATGGATGATGTAATAGATGGGATTAACAGTTGCGCCAAACGTATAACGATCTATAATCCCCATCCCATTGCTAATAGTGGAAAAGAGTTGAGTTTGTTGATACAGCAAGCGGCTGTTTATATAAGTAAGGCAATGGACGAATTGGAAATTTTCCGTAAAAAGCCTACTGAATTAAGAGCATGTTGTACAAAATTGCATGATATTGAGAATCAAGCGGATGATGTATATGAACTCTTTGTTAAGAAACTATTTGAGGAAGAAAAGGATTGCATAGAACTGATTAAGATCAAGGAGATAATGCATGAATTGGAGAAAACGACCGATGCGGCAGAACGGGTAGGGAAAATCTTGAGAAACCTGATTGTGAAATACGCATAAAAGCAGAAAGTACAACATGGAATTATTAGTGATTATTATTACGTTGGCTTTGATTTTTGACTATATTAACGGATTTCATGATGCAGCCAATTCAATAGCCACCATTGTGTCAACCAAGGTTCTTACTCCGTTCCAAGCGGTGATATGGGCGGCATTTTTTAATTTTGTTGCGTTCTTTATTGCTAAATGTATAATCGGAGGATTCGGAATAGCCAATACTGTATCCAAGACAGTAGTGGAACAGTATATTTCCTTGCCGATTATTCTTTCAGGGGTTATTGCAGCTATTGTCTGGAATCTGTTTACATGGTGGAAGGGGATTCCTTCTTCTTCTTCGCATACGCTGATTGGAGGTTTTGCTGGTGCTGCTATTATGGCTCATGGTTTTGATGCCATTCAGCTCAATATTATATTGAAGATTGCTGCTTTTATCTTTTTGGCACCATTTATAGGGATGGTTGTTGCTTTTGGATTTACGTTGCTTGTCCTTCACATTTGTCGTCGTGCACATCCGAATACGGCTGAGATGTGGTTTAAGAAATTGCAGCTTGTTTCTTCGGCTTTGTTCAGTATTGGTCATGGGTTGAATGATTCCCAGAAGGTAATGGGTATTATTGCTGCTGCCATGATCGCCGCTCATTCGGAAGGGTTAGGAATGGGGATAAATAGTATCAATGATTTGCCGGATTGGGTGGCATTTTCTTGTTTTACTGCCATTTCTTTAGGAACGATGTCAGGTGGATGGAAGATTGTGAAAACCATGGGAACTAAGATTACCAAAGTAACTCCTTTGGAGGGAGTTATTGCGGAAACTGCTGGAGCATTTACATTGTATCTGACAGAATATCTGAAAATACCTGTAAGTACGACCCACACCATTACAGGAGCTATTATCGGGGTGGGCGCTACTAAGCGTCTTTCAGCCGTCCGGTGGGGAATAACAAGAAGCCTGATGACGGCTTGGGTGTTGACTATTCCTGTCAGTGGAATATTGGCCGCTGCCATTTACGGAGTGGTTGGTCTCTTTTTAGGATGACCGGATTGTAGGCTGTTCTAGAAAATAAAGATCTGCCGTGACCGAGGTGACTGGGAAGCTACCTCGGTTTTGTATATGTACCTATTTGTAGGTAAAAAGTGGATGAAACTAATAATAAATATAAAATGTTATTGTGAGTTTGTTATTTGTTTCTATTTTTGTAGTGGTCTTACTGAACACAAAAATGAGAGAAAACGCAAAAGGCAGGATTTTTATAGCATGGCTGTTGTTTATGACGCTTATGCCATTTTTCATGGTGAAGACTTTTCACTACCATGAAGAAGATGCTATTTGCCATTCTGATAGTGGAAATTCTCATGACTCCTCTCATCAGTGTCCCGTGTGTAACTTCACACTTTCACCTTTTACGCAAGTTGAAACATTACAACTTCATATTGTTCTTCCGGTTTTTGATTATCAGCCGGAAATAACGGTGGATAAGGTTTGCCAGGTTAAATCTTATCCTTATTATCTACGTGCGCCTCCCGTTTGCTGATTTACATAGTATCTTTTATTTATTCACAACATCAAATGATTGTAATTTATGCGTATCAGATATGTTTCGGGTACGCTGGGAATGTTTTTTGCCTTGTATTCAAATGCACAGGTAGTTTCTGATACGATTAAAAGTGTAGATTTATCCGAAGTGGTGGTGACTGGATCTTACCGACATGCTCAGGAGAAAAAGACTACCCTGACACTTGAGTTGTTTCAGAAAGATTATTTGAACCGGCATTTTACCGGTAATTTGGTACAGACTTTGAAAAATGTTCCCGGTGTACACTCGATGGATATCGGTGCGGGGTTCTCCAAACCTATGATTCGTGGTTTGGGATTCAACCGTATTGCCGTATCCGAAAATGGAATAAAACAAGAGGGGCAACAATGGGGAGCCGACCATGGGCTGGAAATTGATGCTTTTAATGTAGACGAGGTACGGATTCTGAAAGGTCCGTCTTCACTGTTCTACGGTAGTGATGCGATGGGAGGTGTCATCGAAATCCTTCCTTTGCTGCCACAAAAAGAGAACCGATTTTTTGGTGAGGCTGCCTTATTGGGAAAATCAGTGAACGGCACTGTGGGCGGTTCACTGATGCTAGGTATTGAGAAGAATGCATGGCTGGTCAGAGTACGTTTTTCAGAACAGCACTATGGAGATTATCATGTACCGGCAGATACCATTGTATATCTTACCCAGTTGGTGCCTGTTTACGGTCATAAGCTGAAAAACACCGCTGGGTTCGAGCGCAATGTTTCTGTCATGGGAGATTATAGAAAGAGGTTTTATCAGATGAATATTGCTGTGAGCAATGTTTATCAGAAGATGGGCTTCTTTCCTGGTGCTCATGGCATTCCTGATATTTCCCGTTTGGAGGATGATGGGAACAGCCGTAATATTGACTTGCCTTATAGCAAAGTGAACCATCTTAAAGTAACCACGCATCAACAGTATCTTTGGAATGGGATACAACTTTCAGGTGATTTCGGCTATCAGTTCAATCATCGGGAGGAATGGAGTGCTTTCCATACCCATTATGACACTCAGGTGATGCCTGCAAAGGATCCGGATAGGGAACTGGTGTTCAAACTGCATACATTCAGCTCCTCTCTGAAGCTGCGGTTGTTCAGTTCCTCTTCCTGGGAGCATATGGCAGGGTGGAATATGCAGATACAGAAAAATGCGATTGGCGGATATTCTTTTCTGCTACCGGAATACAAGCGTTTTATTACCGGAGCTTTTTGGCTGACGACTTTCCGACTGGATAATCAGTTGTCTGTAACTGGTGGGATACGTTATGATCGGGGAAGGATTGATATAACGGCATTCGAAGATCCTTATTTGGTGGAGTATCTACACAGACAGGGATATGAAGAAGAGGTAATACAGGCATATCGTTGGCGAAGTTATCCGGTGGACAGGGCTTATGGTAATTACTCCTGTTCGGCGGGAGTAGTGTGGACACCCGCTGCCGGTCATCTTCTGAAGATGAATGTGGGACGTAGCTTCCGTTTGCCGGGAGTCAATGAATTAGCATCCAACGGAGTACATCACGGAACTTTCCGTCATGAAAAAGGAGATGCCACTCTTTCTTCGGAACAAGGATGGCAGATTGATGCTTCCTATACCTTGGCTTATAAAAAAATGGAACTGGTTGTTTCATCTTTTGCCAGTTGGTTTGATAATTATATTTATTTGCGCCCTATGGGAGAATGGTCTGTATTGCCCCATGCTGGACAGATTTATCAATATAGTGGCGCACGTGCTTTGTTCATGGGTGGTGAGATAAATTTCAATATGGATTTTCTACGCCATTTTAATTATCGTTTAGTCGGTGAGTATGTCTATACTTATAATCGTGACGAACATACGGCTTTAAGTTTTTCACCTCCTGTATCCATGCGTAATATTCTGACATGGAATAAAAAGGATTTTCAGTTGTATGCTGAACTTCAAAGTATAGCTTCGCAGAACCGTATAGCGAGAAATGAAGACCGCACACCCGGAGCTTGTTTGATTCATCTGGGTGGGAGTATTCATATACCTATGGCCAAGGCGGATATTGAAATATCTTTGGGCATTCGTAATTTGTCGGATGTGAAATATTACAATCATTTGAGTTTTTATAGGAAAGTGGAAATCCCTGAACCGGGAAGAAGCTTTCAGATTTCGATTAAAGTACCATTTAAACAATTATTAAAATGAAAACAAAATTTTATTTTCTTGTAATCAGCCTTTTGGCTATATGCTCTGTTTGTCTGCCTGCGTGTGATAATGATGAAAAAGGGGATGTAACAAAGCCCGTGATCGATTTGATAGAACCCGAAGAGGGAGCGGTGTTGAAAATTGGTAATGAGAAAGGGGTACATTTTGAAATGAATTTGTCAGATGATGTGATGTTGAAATCGTATAAAATCAATATTCATAATAATTTTGACCACCACGGACATGATTCCCGGGCAGCCGGAGAGAAAAACACAGCTTTTACTTTTGACAAGGTATATGATGTTTCCGGTTTGAAGAATACAAAAGTACATCATCATGATATTGTTATTCCGGCTGATGCTGCTCCCGGAGATTATCATCTGATGGTATGGTGTACCGATGCGGCGGGCAATCAGACAGAAGTGGCTCGTAATATTGTCTTGAGTGCGGACGGAGGTACTGAAACGGAACATGATCATGACCATGAGTGATCTTTTGTATCAATCGTATTGTGTGTATTAATTGTCTGGTGGCGGTCGATGTGAATCGGCCGTCACTTTATTTTGTTGGATGTCGCCAAAGAATAATTTTCTTCCAGGAGGTAATAATCCGTTTGTAAATAGAATATTTGTTCTGTAAATAGTGATGATTGTAGCTCTATTTTCTTTATTTTTAGTATATCTTGTTTGATATAACTACCTTTAATACCTTTGCAACAGGTAAAAACAGAAATATATAACTCTAAAAAGATAAAGATTATGGCTACAAAAAAATTACATTTCGAAACATTACAACTTCACGTAGGACAGGAACAACCAGACTCGGCTACGGATGCTCGTGCAGTTCCTATTTATCAGACTACATCTTATGTATTTCATAACTCGGCACATGCAGCCGCACGTTTTGGTTTACAAGATCCGGGTAATATTTATGGGCGTCTGACTAATTCCACTCAAGCTGTTTTTGAACAACGTGTGGCTGCATTGGAAGGAGGAGTGGCAGGACTTGCCGTAGCTTCCGGGGCTGCTGCCATTACTTATGCGTTTCAGAACATTACTCGTGCAGGTGATCATGTTGTAGCTGCAAAGACTATTTACGGAGGTACTTATAACCTGCTGGCGCATACGTTGCCGACTTATGGTGTGACTGCTACATTTGTGGACCCTGGTGATCTTTCTAATTTTGAGAAAGCTATTCAGGAGAATACAAAGGCGGTGTTTATCGAGACTTTGGGGAATCCTAATTCGAATATTATAGATATAGAGGCTGTGGCGGAAATAGCACATCGCCATCACATACCTTTGATTATTGATAACACTTTTGGTACTCCTTATCTGATTCGTCCCATCGAGCATGGAGCGGATATTGTGGTACATTCCGCTACAAAATTTATTGGTGGTCATGGAACTTCACTGGGTGGCGTGATTGTTGATTCAGGTAAATTTGACTGGGTGGCATCAGGTAAATTTCCTCAACTGACAGAACCAGATCCTTGCTATCATGGGGTGCGTTTTGTAGAGGCGGCAGGTCCGGCCGCTTATGCTGTCCGTATTCGTGCTATTTTATTGCGTGATACTGGCGCGACTATCAGTCCGTTTAATGCTTTTATTCTGTTGCAGGGATTGGAGACACTTTCATTGCGTGTGGAACGTCATGTAGAGAATGCGTTGAAAGTGGTGGAGCATTTGAAAAATCATCCGAAGATCAAGAAAGTAAATCATCCTTCCTTGCCGGAACATCCTGACCATGCTCTGTATCAGCGTTATTTCCCCAATGGAGCCAGTTCTATTTTCACTATCGAGGTGAAAGGTGGTCAGGAAGAAGCACATCGTTTTATCGATAGTCTGGAAATTTTTCCTTTGTTGGCCAATGTCGCTGATGTGAAGTCATTGGTTATCCATCCTGCCAGTACCACTCACTCTCAGTTGAATGCGGAAGAATTGGCGGAACAGGGTATTTATCCGGGGACAGTGCGTTTATCAATAGGTACGGAACATATAGATGATTTGCTGGCCGATTTGGATCAGGCATTAGCTGGAATTTAATAAGATATACTATATAGAATAAGGAATATTACTACAATATAAAATCAATATATGGATAAGAAGTGTATGCCGGAGGTTTGTGTAAAGATACATTATACATGCTTCTGGCATTACTTTATTTTTACTAATAAAAAAGGATAGATCATTAATCCAAATAGGATTCTTTTTTGTTATTAAAAAAAGAGTCTTTGCGGAAGTGGGATTTCAAAGGCTTAATTTAAAGAGTTTATGGATACCGTTTCTTTAACTTAAATATAATGGTTATGAATCTAGTCCTTGCTATTATTCCGGTATTGTTATTGATTATCCTGATGGCGTTTTTTAAAATGTCCGGTGACAAAAGTAGTGTGATTTCCCTTGTCGTTACTATGCTGATTGCTTTTTTCGGCTTTCATTTTCCGGTAGACGATTTGCTGTTTTCTTTTCTGTACGGTGCATTGAAAGCTGTTTCTCCTATTCTGATTATTATTTTGATGGCGATATTCAGCTATAATGTTTTATTGAAGACTGAAAAAATGGAGATTATCAAGCAACAGTTTTCTTCTATTTCTACCGATAAAAGTATTCAGGTATTGCTGTTGACATGGGGATTTGGTGGCTTGCTTGAAGCTATGGCAGGATTTGGTACGGCAGTGGCTATACCGGCGGCGATTCTTATCAGCCTCGGATTCAAACCGGTATTTTCGGCAACAGTCAGTTTGATTGCCAATAGTGTGGCTACTGCTTTTGGGGCTATTGGTACACCGGTCTTGGTATTGGCGAAAGAAACGAATCTGGATGTATTGGTGCTAAGCGCCAATGTCGTGTTGCAGCTTTCGGTACTGATGTTTCTCATTCCTTTCGTATTGCTGTTCCTGACCGATTCGAAATTAAAATCCTTACCTAAAAATATTTTCCTGTCTTTGTTGGTCGGTGGTGTCTCATTAGGCAGCCAGTATATTGCCGCCCGCTATATGGGGGCGGAGTCTCCGGCTATTATTGGAAGTATTTTATCTATCATTGTTATTGTGGCCTATGGCAAACTGACTGCTTCTAAAGAGGAAAAAGCAAGGAAAAGCACATTGAAAGGGCTCGAGGTACTGAACGCGTGGAGTATCTATCTTCTTATCTTGTTCTTGATTATTCTGACTAGTCCGTTGTTTCCCGGTTTGCGTACAACACTTGAAAATAATTGGGTGACCCGTATCAGTCTTCCGATTAATGATTCAACTATGAATTATACGGTTTCTTGGCTGACCCATGCGGGAGTTTTACTTTTTGTGGGCACGTTTGTCGGTGGGCTGATACAAGGAGCCAAGATATGGGAGCTGTTTGCTGTACTCTGGAATACGGTAAAGCAGTTAAAGAAAACTTTTATCACGGTAATTTGTCTGGTGAGTTTGTCCACTATCATGGATACGGCAGGTATGATTTCAGTTATAGCCACTGCTTTGGCGGTTGCTACAGGAAGCCTTTATCCGTTGTTTGCCCCTGTTATTGGTTGCCTGGGTACCTTTATTACGGGCAGTGATACTTCTTCAAATATTTTGTTCGGCAAATTACAGGCTAATGTGGCCGGGCATATTCAAGTAAGTCCCGACTGGTTGTCGGCAGCCAATACGGTGGGGGCGACAGGTGGAAAAATAATTTCTCCGCAAAGTATCGCTATTGCCACTTCTGCCGGAAACCAACAGGGAAAAGAAGGAGAAATCCTAAAATCCGCCATTCCATATGCATTGGCGTATGTGTTGATAACCGGAGTGATTGTTTATATTTTCAGCTGATAATCGTTTGTAAATTCAAGAGGGCGTTTTAATATTGCCTGTTATGGATTGAAATACCCTGTAAACGAGGATCAACTGTTGAAAAATCGTAAAAAAAGAGATAGATAGGAGATTTATTGCCAAAAAAGAATTTAATTTGAACCGTTTTATAATTTATAAAAAAAAGAACATGAACGAATTAATTGCTAAAATCAAAGAATTGAACGAAGCTTTTATGTCTGATGCTGCATTGCAGATTGAAAAAGGTAACAAAGCTGCAGGAACACGTGCGCGTAAAGCATCATTGGAATTGGAAAAACTGATGAAAGAATTTAGAAAAGCATCTTTGGAAGCTTCTAAGTAATCTTTTATTCGTCTTTTAAAGATTTTTATAAGCCATCCTTCGGGGTGGCTTTCTTATTTTCTACTAGGTTTTGCTTTTATTTCGGGGGATAATTGATATTTTTGTATTTTTATTGGTGGGTGGTTAACCTAAAGGAGAAGGGATGTTTATGAAGAATATGTGTCTATTGCCTGTATGGGCGGTTTTATTGATTATAGCAGGGACTTTCTTTTCTTGTGAAAAGAAGAAGGATATGGCTATATACCGTCAGGCGGATTCTTTGAACTTGCTTTCTTATCATATGCGCTATAAGAATTTGGACACAGCGTGTAAAGCAGCGCATGACGCCTACAAACTGGCGGATGGATTCCCCTCCCTGCGTGCCGGGGCATTGAATAATCAGGGTTTCTGCGCCTTTATCCACATGGACTTTGAAAAAGCCGAAGATCTTTTTCTTCGCGTATATGAGGAGTCAAACAATGAATTGGAATGTCTGATAGCAGATATCGGTATGATGAAAATTTGTCAGCGTACCGCCATGAACAAGGAGTTCTATGATTATCGTAACAGTGCGTTACGGCGTATGAAACGTATCAGCGATGACCGTTCTGCTATAACTGATCCCGGAGAGCTGGAACGGCTGAATTATGCCCGTTCTGAGTTTTCCATTGCTTCTGCCATTTATTACTATTATTTGCAGCAGGAACAGCAGTCCTTGGAGGCGATTAATGAAATAAAAGTAGACGAGGCGCTGGAAAGTGATACTGCCCAGTTGCTCTATTATTATTATATGAAAGGGTCTGGCGGTATGTATGAAGCGGATACACCGCAGGATGTGGTATTGGGTGAGTTTAACTATCTGATAGAATGTCTGGGTATCAGTAGGGAACACGGGTATATCTATTTCGAGGCGAATGCATCTCAGGCAATGGCAGAATTGCTGAAAGAGAGGAAAAATTTCGATTTAATTATGGAAAGGCGTCCCAATGTGATGCGTGCCATCAATAGCGAGGACTTGCCGTGGGAGGAACTGACCATGCGTTTTGCCTGGCAGGCTTTGGATTTGTTCAAAAAATATGGAGATTTGTATCAGATTTCGGGTACATACCGCACTTTGGCGTCGTGCAGCAACGAGCAAGGCAGGTATGAAGACGCGCTGCATTACTTGTCGGAAGCGCTGGGGTACGTCAACCGGCATCACGAAAAATATTACCATTGTACGGATACCATGGACAGGCTTCGTCCGTATGTTCCCATGGCTACCACTTCCATTGAACTGGAATGGATTAATGACGATGGTATAAAAAGTGTCCCCGAATGGATCGCCCGTTTCCGTGAACAATTGAGTGTAACATATGCGGCGTTAGGAATGAAACCCCAGTCGGATTATAATCGTAATATTTATCTGGATATTTTGGACTACACCCGCCAGGACAAAGAATTGGAGAGTCGTTATAATGCGTTGGAGAAGGAATCGGAAGCCTTGAACGGACTTCTGGTGGTAGTGGTGATTGGTATCGCTGTCCTTATCATTCTATTTTGGATATTGAATAAAAGATGGCGTGTGCGGAATGCTCTTTACATTGATAAGTTGAAACGTACTTTGGAAATATGCCGTAAGATAACGGCTTCCGTACCCATTGATGCGGGGGAGATAGAGGATGTGACAAAAGCGGTAGTTGCCTCGGTGAAAGAGGATATTCTTCCGTTGGTGGGAGCCACGGACTTCCGTATTGTGGCTGAAAATGGAGAGGGGAGAGAGGTGCCGGGACAAGGGATTTGTACAAGTTTTATCTTGAATATTCCGGGCAGGGAACAACCTTTGGGCGAGGTGCATCTGTATTCGGAGCACAAAATGAAGAAAGATGATAAAGCACTGATGAGGGTCATTACACCTTACATTTCGTGGACACTGGAGAATGGACTGGCTTTTATTTCGTTGGGCGATGAACGGAAACGGCTGGAAAAGGAGCAATATGTCCATGAACAGCATTTGGCGGAGAATAAACGGCAGAATCTGGTGAAGAAAGCCTGTTTGTTTATTGTCACAGGCATTATGCCTTATATAGACCGCATCATGAATGAAGTGCATAAACTAACCGTACACAACTATATTCAGAACGAAGAAATAAAAGAAAGCAAATACCGTTATATCGACGAACTGATTACCCGTATTAATGAGTATAATGATATTCTGGCCTTATGGATTAAGATGAGGCAGGGGACACTGAGCTTGAATATAGAGAATTTTGAATTGAATTCCCTTTTCGATGTACTGGTGAAAGGGCGTAAGACTTTCGAGATGAAACAACAGACCTTGACCATAGAGCCGACTGCCGCCATTGTGAAAGCGGATAAGGCTCTGACGCTTTTCATGATAAATACGTTGACAGAAAATGCCCGTAAATATACGCAGCCGGGAGGAAATGTTTCTGTTTATGCGCAGGAAACGGAATCTTACGTGGAGATTTCGGTGAAAGATGACGGTCCGGGACTTTCACAGGAAGATGTGGAGCGTATTCTGAGTGAGAAAGTTTATGATTCGGGTAAAATCGGATTGCAGACCAGCGAAAATGTCAGCGAATTGCAGAAGAATAAAGGTCATGGTTTCGGTTTGATGAATTGCAAAGGCATTATTGATAAATATAAGAAGACCAATGAGATATTCCGGGTCTGCCTGTTCCGGATAGAAAGTGAATTGGGGAAAGGCAGCCGTTTCTATTTCCGTTTGCCCAAAGGAGTGCGCAAAACGTTGATGTTGGTGCTGGTCGCTTTTCTTCCTGTCCTGGCAGGATGTAATGAGGGGAGAGAGAAAGACGGGAAAGCGGAACAACTCACTCTTAATGATTCCATTCAGCGATATGATAAATTATTGGCTGTTGCGAATGAATATGCATACGATGTTTACAATTGTAACATTGATGGACTATACCAACAGGCATTGTGTTATGCGGACAGTGCTCTACATTGTTTGAATAAGCATTATATTATGTATTCGGGCAGCAAAGGGCCTTTGTTGGAATTGGAAGGAGAGGGGGCTGCAGCGGATTTAGATTGGTTCAACCGGCATTTTGATACCGATTACTATGCCTTGCTGGATGTTCGCAACGAGGCAGCAGTCGCTTTTTTGGCTTTAGGTAATCTGGAGGCTTATCGTTATAACAATAATGCTTATACGGCGCTGTACAAACAAATCAGTGAGGACACCTCATTGGAGCAATATTGCCGTCAGATGCAGCTTTCTGCCAATAATAAGACGGTGGCTATCATTCTTTGTGTGGTTATTCTGTTGGTATTGCTGGTGGGTTATTATATTCTGTATTTCCGCCACCGTTTGATTTATCGTTATAACTTGGAACAGGTGTTGGAAATCAACAAGCAGGTGTTTTCGGCCTCTTTGCTTGACGGAAGAACCGACCGGGATATTGCTGCAAGTCTGGTCAATGATATGTTTGAGACGGTGAATGAGTTGCTGCCCATTGATGTGTTGGGCGTAGCGGTTTATAGTGAAGACAACCATAGCTTGAATTATGCTTTTTCACCGGTGGAGGATGAGAACGAAGAAATGCGTGAGATGATGGCCCGTAGCTTTGACGCGAAGACATCTTATTGGCGTGAGAAAGATAGGTTAAAGTGTTTGCCCTTGTGGGTGGAAGCAGGTAACGAGAATCGTTGCACGGGTGTGCTGGCATTGAAAATCGCTTTGCCTGTGGAGCGTGAGGACGACCGCTTGATGTTGGAGCTTGTGGCCGGATATGTAGCCATCATTGTATATAATGCAGTGGTACTGATGGCACAGAAATATCGGGATATAGAAAGTGCGCAGGATGATGCGCGCCGAGCTATACGGGAGGAAAACCAGTTGCATGTGCAAAATTTGGTATTGGACAATTGCTTGTCAACCATTAAGCATGAGACAATCTATTATCCTAACCGGATAAAACAGATTATCGACAGGTTGAACACCCGTCAGGCAGGAGAAAACGAAGCTGTGCAAGTAGAGACGATTGGTGAGTTGATCAGTTATTATAAGGATATATTTACTTTGCTGAGTTCATGCGCCGCACGTCAGTTGGAAGAAATTACTTTCCGCAGAGGTGTTGTGAAAGCCGGCGAGCTGGCCGATTATGCGGCACGGTATATAAAACGTGCTGGAAAACGTATGCCGCATCGGGTAGAACTGAGGACGGAGGTGGAACATGTTTCCGTACTGGGAGATGTCATTCAGCTGAAGTTTATGTTGGAGAATCTGATAGATGAAGCGCTATCATACGAGGTGGATGGCCTTTTGGAATTGTGTATTTATGAGGATAAGGATTTTGTGCGGTTTGATTTCCGCGATACGCGTCGCGAAAAGTCGCAGGAAGAGTTGAACTTGTTGTTCTACCCGCATCTGTCTCGTATGAAGCAGGGGCAGGAAGGAGTTCTGACCGGTACGGAATACCTTATTTGTAAGCAGGTGATTCGTGACCATGATGAATTTGCCGGAAGACGCGGTTGCCGTATCAATGCGCAGCCTGCCGCTGAGGGAGGGTTCACCGTATGGTTCACCCTGCCTGCCCGTTGAATGTAGAATGTAAAAAAACAATGCATATTATGGAGAATAATAGATTTAAAGTCATCATTGTAGAGGATGTCAAACTGGAATTAAAAGGAACGGAAGAGATATTCAGACACGAAATTCCGAATGCGGAAGTCATCGGAACGGCTATGACTGAGAATGAGTTTTGGGAATTGCTGAAAGTGCAGTTGCCCGATATGGTTTTATTGGACTTGGGCTTGGGGGGATCGACTACCATCGGTGTGGAAATCTGTTTCTTCTTTACGGAAGAACTATCCGGATATGAAGGTGCTGATTTTCACTGGTGAGGTGTTGAACGAAAAGTTATGGGTGGATGCGCTGAATGCGGGTGCGGATGGTATAATCCTGAAGACGGGAGAGTTGCTGACTGCCACAGATGTACAGGCGGTGATGGATGGTAAGAGACTGGTTTTCAATTATCCCATTCTGGAGAAAATAGTGGCACGTTTCAAGCAGTCGGTGGCTCAGGAGCAGCGTAGGCAGGAAGCTGTCATCGATTATGATATTGATGAATATGATGAGCGTTTGCTTCGCCATCTGGCCTTGGGGTATACCAAAGAAATGATTACTAATCTGAAAGGGATGCCTTTCGGGGTCAAATCCATAGAGAAGCGTCAGAATGAATTAATAAACCGTTTGTTCACATTGGATGAAAGAAGTGGTGTCAATGCCTGTCGCTTGGTGACCCGTGCTTTCGAGTTGCGGATTCTTGATATTGATAATTTGGAACCGGATGAAGAGTAAATATTATTTCCCTCATACCGCTACTGTATTTTTTCTGCTGACAGTAGCTGTAGCCTTGTTCTCATGGATAGGAAGTATTTATGGGCTGGGGAAGGTGCAAAGCCTGCTCAGCCCCGAAGGAATCCGGTGGGAATTGAGGCATGCTATGGGGAATTTTGTCCAGACACCGGCATTGGGCATAGTAATGATGCTTTTTTTAGGGTTCGGCATTACGGTTCATTCCGGGGTATGGGGCACGTTGGGGAGAATAGTGAAAAGAGGAAAGCCCATTTCCCGTAAGGAAAAGCGTGCGTTGATATTGGCAGGTTGTATGCTGCTTGTTTATATCATAATGATTATTGGCACCACTTTTGCCCCATGGACTATGTTGCGTAGCGTGACGGGATCTCTCACGAATTCTCCGTTTCAAAAAGGGATTTATTATCTCATTTCGTTTGGTGTGGGATTATCGGGTATGGCTTTCGGCTATGCATCGGGACGTTTTCGGGATGATAAGGATATAATAAAAGGTATGTCCTGTCTCTTTTCTCGTTTTGCCGATTACTTTGTGGTGCTTTTTTTTATAGTTCAGTTCTTTTCCTCATTGATGTATACGAATTTGGTGGAATGGGTTGGAATAGATTCATATATAGTGTCTTACGTTTTTCATATTTGTTGCTATTTACCTTTCGCTTGGATGCTGAATAGAAAAAAATAGGTTGTTAATGCAAAAAAGTTACGGATTCTTTTGGTAATTTCAATAAAAACCGTACCTTTGCACTCGCAATTAAGGATGGTTCCGTAGCTCAGCTGGATAGAGCAACGCCCTTCTAAGGCGTGGGTCTTGCGTTCGAATCGCAACGGAATCACATAAAGAAAGCTGTATCTCTTTCGGGGGTACAGCTTTTTTTATGGAAATATTTAAAAAGGATTCATCTAAAAGCAGGGCTATGGAAAAGATCTTGTCCATATCTCTAAACCTTTCCCGTTGGATAGTTAAGGGTTTTCTTCCTGCTTGTTCTATCTCCGCAAGCCTTTGGAGTTAACTCCATAGCCTTTGGAGATAACTCCAAAGCTTATGGAGATAACTCCAAGGGCTATGGAGATAGAAAGGTACAGAGGCAAAGCCTATTTATAATGTGACTTTTGATAACATGGATGTGGATAAAGCAGGGATAGGTCTTAGTTTTTCGAATACGAAGACAATTGGGGTTTCTAATTGTAATTTGGGAGGTTATGTTGGGGTGCCGTCTACAGCCAGTGCGAAAGATGGTATATTCAATAAATAGATTTGTTTGACTTCTTGGTTCACTTCGCCGATTCCTTGAGAAAGTCTTGTTACGCTGGAATGACAGAGTAAAAGGAAAGCAGGAAACTGTTTTCGGACAGACTGGGGGAGGATTTTTCATCCCTCAGCTAAACAAATGTTTTTATAGATGGTTCTATAAGTAAAAAAGACGATAATTATGAATACAAATGAATTTGCCCGAATTTTATTGACTTGGATTAAGAGTTTTCTATCATGGATAGGCATCCCGCGCGATAGGTTGAATGAACTGGATGAGATTATTTTCTTGATCCTGATTGTAGTTATTGCTTTTGCTGTAGGAGCTGTATTTCATTATTTATCTGTGCGTTTCACACGGAAGGTGTTGAAATATAAAAATATCAGTTTTTTAAGTTCGTTGATAGAATACAATGCTTTGCGGAAAATGTCTGCGGTCATTCCGCCGCTTATTATATCCGCTTTGTTGCCGTTTGCGTTCGATTATCGTTCTACTTGGTTTACTGCCAGTGAAAAAATCACTTGGATTTATTTCTTTATCGCTTTGTTGTTTTCGGTCAATGCCGTGTTAAATTCGGTAGGTAATGTGCTGATGAACAAGGAGCAGTTACAGAATCGTCCGATGAAAGGTTTCATACAGATCTTTCAAGTGATTTTTTCGTGTGTTGCCATCATTGTCATCATTTCCATATTGATTAATAAGTCGCCTCTCAACCTGATTACCGGACTGGGTGCTTTTGCTGCCGTGCTGATGTTGATTTTCAAAGATACCATCCTTGGCTTTGTGGCGGGGGTGCTGCTTTCCGAGAATGATATGGTGCATATCGGCGATTGGATTGAGATGCCTCAGAATAATGTGAATGGGGTGGTGATGGATATCACTCTGAACATTGTGAAGGTTCAGAATTTCGATAATACTATTGTCACTATACCTCCTTATTCATTAGTTTCCGGTTCATTTATCAATTGGCGTGGGATGACTGAATCGGGCGGACGGCGTATTATGCGCGAGTATGCGTTGAAACTGGATTACATACAACCCTGTACTCCTGAATTTTTGGAGAAAATGAAGAAGTTTGATGCTGATTTGGCCGACTTTATCACAGAAAAGCAGAAACAGGCGGCCGAAGGAAAGGTAGCGAATACTGACAATCCGGCCGGATTGGTAAATGGAACCATTGATACGAATGTAGGGCTGCTTCGTGCTTATATGACTCTCTATCTGAAGCGCCATCCTTTTATCAGTAAGGACCTGTTGCTGATGGTACGCACGTTGGCTCCTACGGAGAATGGTCTGCCTGTACAAATTTATTGTTTCTCGTCCAATAAGAACTGGCCTAGTTATGAATCTATCCAGGCGGAAATCATGGAGCATTTTGTTTCTGTTCTTCCCGAGTTTGGATTGTATCCGTTCCAGAATCCTACTGCCAGAGATTATGTAATCAGTGGTTTGATAGAGTCTGGCAAGGACCTTTCTACTGTAGACGGAATTCCTTGGCATTCGGTCTTGCCAAAGGAAGAAAAGGTATAGTTAGGGATTTAAACATTTATTAATGACTTGCGGTTGAACAATTCTTGTTGCCGCCGTGTTATATAAATGTGTTTTTCATAGTATTAGATTAAAGGTTGAAGATTGCAATCGGCTTGAGAGAAGTAGTTGCATCTGAAGTAGAAGCGTCTACTATAAAAAATATAGAAAGGTTGTTCCTTACGGGACAGCCTTTTTGTTTTGTTAAAAGAAACCATTCGCATTAACTTGAAATGTTAAAGGATTTGTTGCTTTTATTAAACAATACTATAATTTCTCCTTAACGCTTCCTTAAATTTGCAGATAGCAGGAAAGTGCGTATATTTGTATGTGTGTTTTTCATAGTATTAGATTTAAGGTTAACAAAAGGTTGGAGCAAGGCGTTGCTCCTTTTTTTATGGAATAACGTGAGGCTTACATCTGCTGTCCGGTTCCGATACCCAATACAGAACCACAGAGAAGAATCCGTGCAATGTATTCCTCTCCGTGACTGTGTAACTTAATTCTGCTCTTTAATGCAAGGAGAAGGCTGAATTAAATAATCTCGATGCCTTGCTTCCGGCATAACTCCAATCCCACATCCTTTAACTTGAATTTCTGTATCTTTCCGCTGCCCGTCATAGGGAACTCATCAACAAAGAAGATATATTTAGGAATTTTGTAACGGGCTATCTTGCCGTCGCAAAAGTCACGTATATCGAATTCGTTCATTTCCACCCCTTCGTGCAAGATAATGAATGCGCCTACCGCTTCTCCGTATTTCTTGGAGGGGATACCGGCTACCTGTACATCTTTTATTCCTTCCATCTGATACAGGAACTCTTCTATTTCCCGTGGATAGATATTCTCTCCGCCACGGATAATCATGTCTTTTATCCGTCCTGTGATACGATAATTACCTTCTTCGTCTTTCACTCCCAAATCCCCTGAGTGGAGAAAGCCGTTCCGGTCTATCACTTCGGCGGTTGCTTCGGGGTTTTTGTAATACCCCTTCATGGTGTTATACCCTTTGTTGCACATCTCGCCTTGTACGCCTATGGGACATTCTTCGCCTGTTTCCGGATCGATCACTTTTACTTCCGTAAACTCGAAATCACGGCCCACTGTGTTGCAGCGTACATCAAACGAATCGTCGATGCGGGAGGCTGTCATGCCGGGAGAAGCTTCTGTAAGCCCGTATACACTGGTGACCTTCATAAACATTTTCTCTTCTACACGTTTCATCAGTTCTACCGGACAGAGTGAGCCTGCCATAATGCCGGTGCGCAGACTGGACATATCGAACATATCAAACATGGGATGGTTCAGCTCGGCAATGAACATGGTAGGAACCCCGTATAAGGCCGTGCAGCGTTCCTTGTGGACGGAGGCAAGTACCAGCAGTGGGTCAAAGCGTTCCACCATTACCTGCGTACACCCGTGTGTAAGGCAGTTCATGGTGGCTAACACCACTCCGAAGCAATGGAACAGGGGTACGCAGACACATAGTTTGTCATCGGAAGTGAATTTCATGTGCTCGCCCGTCAGGAAACCGTTATTGCTGATGTTGTAATGGGTGAGCATGACTCCTTTGGGGAAACCGGTCGTGCCCGAAGTGTACTGCATGTTCACTGTGTCGTGGCAGTCCACCTTCGCTTTCGCTTCCAGCAGCTCGTCATCGTCTATGTTGCATCCCAGAAGCAGAATCTCGGCGGTGTTGTACATACCCCGGTATTTTTCGGGGCCGATGTAAATCACGTTCTTCATGCAGGGGAAACGTTTGCTCTTCAGATATCCGCGCTGGCTGGTCTTTAGTTCGGGCAGCATGGCGTAGACCATATTTACATAGTCGTCATTGCCACGGTCTCCGTTTACGATACACAGCGTGTGCATGTCCGAGTTCTGGCAGAGGTATTCCAGTTCTGCCTGTTTGTAGTTGGTATTTACTGTTACGGCCACGGCACCGATTTTGGCGCAAGCGTACAGAAAGGTCAGCCAGTCGGGCACATTACCCGCCCAGATTCCTACATGGGTTCCCCGCTTCACGCCGATGGCTAGCAGTCCTTTGGCCATGTGGTCTACACGTTCGTTAAATTGTTTCCAGGTGAAGCGCAGATTACGGTCGGAATATACGATATATTCTTTATTGGGGGTGGTGAGGGCCCAATGTTCAAGCCAGTCACCAAGGGTTCTTGTGCTTAATTCCATCATAAATCAAATAGGGGTATAGATAACGGCCAATATTTTGGCGGCTTGTCCTTGATATCCGTGTACGTGGTGCGGAACGATAGAATCATAATAAATACTGTCTCCGGCTTTAATCAGATGGCATTTTTTACCGTGGCATACTTCGATGGTGCCTTCCATGACATAGATAAACTCTTCGCCTTCATGCGAGGAGAGTGAGAAGTGGGTTTCCTCTGTCGGTTCTACGTCCACGATGAATGGTTCCATATGCCTGTCCGCTTTTGATTTTGACAGTGAGTGGTAGCGCATATGTGTACGCAGGTCCATTGCATTGTTCGAGAAACTGATGGTATCCTCACTCTCTTGTTTCCGGCAGATTACTGCTCCTTGTTCTTCCTGGTCGTCCAGAAAAGTGCCCAGACGTACCCCTAACGCACGGGCTATCTTGATGAGGGGAGCCAATGAAGGAAGATCTACATTATTCTCTATTCGTTCTATTTGTTCTTCGGCAAGGCCTGAGCGTACGGCCAGTTCGGCTACACTGATTTCTTTTGTTTCACGTAGTGATTTTATTTTTTCACCAACAATCTTTGTGCTGTCCATGGTTTGTTTTTAATAAGTTTGCAAAGTATAAAGTGCAAATATATAATAAAAAAGAATTGGGCACTCTGTTTTTGTTCTGAATATGTAAAAAAGGCAAGTTAGCGACGAATTGCCGGTCATTTGTCATTAACCGTCGGTAAGTTTCGAATATTTGTGTTTTTTATTCTATCTTTGTTCTCGAAACTTAATTAAAGACTAAAACTTATGTTCTCAGGGATTGTAGAAGAATATGCGGAGGTGGTGCGTATTGTAAAGGAGCAGGAAAATCTGCACCTCACCTTGAAATGTTCGTTTGTGGACGAACTGAAAATAGACCAGAGTATCTCTCATAACGGTGTGTGCCTGACTGTAGTCAGTTTACAGGATGGCACGTACACGGTTACCGCCATGAAAGAAACGATAGAGCGTTCCAACATCGGCTTGCTGAAAGTGGGAGATAAAGTGAATGTGGAACGCAGCATGATGATGAACGGGCGGCTGGACGGTCATATTGTGCAAGGGCATGTGGATCAGACTGCCGAATGTATGGATATAAAGGATGCTGAAGGGAGCTGGTATTTTACTTTCAGATATGCGTTTGACAAGGAAATGGCGAAGCGCGGTTACATCACGGTGGACAAAGGCTCGGTTACGGTGAATGGTGTGAGTCTGACCGTTTGTAACCCTACGGAGGATACTTTTCAGGTTGCCATCATTCCTTATACTTACGAACATACCAATTTCCATACTTTTAAAGTGGGAAGCATTGTGAATATAGAGTTTGATATCATCGGCAAATATTTAAGCCGCATGATGCAGTTCTCCTGATTCTTTCACCGCAGGTTGCACAGATGATTGTTAAAGATGAAAGAAAGGTTCTTTGTGGAAATCCGGAATTATCTGCATCGGCTTTTGAACAAAAAAAGAATCTGTGCAATCTGTGGTAAAACAAATATCAGAGTTATAAATCTTTTAGCAATATCTTACTGGTGCTTTTATAATATTCTTCGCGGGCATTTGCCAGCGCCTCCCAAGAACTGCTGTATCGCTTTTTGTCTATTTTGAAGGCTTCTGTTCCGGCTATGTCCAGTCTGTTCAGCAGCATAGCCACGTTCATCCGGTTGATATCTACTGACGGCAAATAGCCTATGCTTTCATCGTCACCGTCCATAGAAGTTTCGTAAACCATGTGCATGTCTTGTAGTTCGTATAGGATTTTCTTAGTGAGTCTTATCGGGATTTTATGTTCGTCGCTGAGTGTCTCGGCGGTATAAGGAGTCTCTTCCGTTTCAAATCGTTTGCATATCAGAGACATGATGAGGATGCACAGAAAGTCGTGATAACGGCGGCTGATATTTGCCGTCTCTTTGCTGAAACTGTAGTTGCGAAGATTCTGTGCCACATAGCAAAGCTCTGCGCCATACAGGCAGATTCCCCATGAAATTTGCGCCCATAACAAGAACATTGGAATAGCGGCGAAACTACCATAGATTGCATTGTACCTTGATACCCATATCTGACTGCCGATATACAAGTATTGAAAAGCCTGAAAGGCTGTGCCTGCGATGATACCCGGAATGATGGCATACTTCAGTTTCACTTTAGTATTGGGCATAAAGACGAACAGCCCCGTGAACATGGCCCAAGTCAGGATGAAAGGAACCAGGCGTACCAGAAATTTCATCAGGGGTGCCAGTAATACGAAGTCCTCCATGTTTTTCACCATGGTGGACATAAAGATGGTAAGACCGCTGGAAAGTACGATAAGTAGGGGCAGTAAGAGCAGGATGGAGAAATAATCCGTCATTTTGCGATACAGTGTACGGGGCTTCTTCACTTGCCATATATAATTGAAGGTACGTTCTATGTTATAGGTTAGGCTCAAAATGGTCCAGAACAACATTACCAGACCCACTCCGATAAAAACCCCGCTTTTGGCGTGCACCAGATAGGAGTCAATCAGGCCAAGAATGGTTTCGGCAGCCGCACTCTGTCCTTCAAGACCGCTACGGAACTGGGTTTCCAGCAGGTTGGAGAAGCCGAAACCGCGTGCGATGGCGAATAGAATGGCCAGAATGGGAATGATAGAAAGCAGGGTGCTGTATGTCAGTGCGGATGCTTTATTCAAAATACGTCCCTGAGTGAACTCACGAATAGAAAGAGTAGCGATTTTTATTGCATTATAGAGTATTCCTCGGGATTTGCTAACCTCGTCTTCTGTCACCCGCCATATATCATCTTTGAGAAACGATTGCAGACCTTTCAGTTTTTCCTTGTTCATGGTACTCATAAGCTCTTCATTAGGATATATGAAAAAAAAGCAGCCGGCCTGTAAGCCGGGTTCTGTTCCTCGCCTTGCGGCGAAGTGCCTGCCATTTATCTACGCCTGTTGTCACCAACAGGCTCTAGCGGTCTACCCTCCGACGTGGGGCGAGCAACCCTCATAATGTCGGTTTACATGACCTTACAACTCCTAAGACGTACAGCCCGTCATGTCACCATGCGGCTGGTGGGCTCTTACCCCACCTTCTCACCCTTACCCCGTTTCCCGTAGGAATTGTGGCGGTTGTTTTCTTCTACGTTACTCCACCTTTGCAGATAGCTTTCTGTTAGGAAGTAGGATGCTCTGCGTTGCCCGGACTTTCCTCTTTCGCCTTACGGCGTCAGCGGCAGACCGGCCGGCTGCTTTAAGTTTACAAAGATAGCGATTTTAGGTTAAACGTAGGATAATAAAGCGGAAAAAAGTAAGAAAATAAATGGAAAAACGAAGAAAGAGCGGAACAGCCCATTACTTTTTCTTGGTATATATAATAAAGAGGAGAAAATCAGTGATGCTCGGTTCGGCACTCCTGCTTATCGTATAGAAACAACGGTAAAAACAGAAATATAAAAGTAAATGAACAGTGCCGGAAAGAGAAGTGGGTGCAGTTTTCACTTTCCCTCTCCGGACACGGAATTTAGCGGTAGAATCCCAATTCGTTTCTCAATGAACGCACTTCCTGTTGCAAAAGTTCTATACGTTCCAGCATGTGGTGGATGGCGTCGATTCCTGCAATATTGATGGACAAGTCATAATATAAATGCGTGTAACGCTCCAGCTCCGCTAGTTGGGATGCGGGGAGGTAGCGTTCCTCGTCAATCACCCGGACTTCGATCAGTCCGTCTTCTTCCAGTTCCGTAATGAACGACGGGTCCACGTGGCAACGGTCGCAAAAATCGTTGATAATAATTAAATCGGTCTGCATAATCCTTCTCTTTTTTTAATTGCTACTATCTTTTAATTGGCGGAACAGCTCTTTCTGATGTTCGGTCAGGTTGCTAGGAATGGTGACATTATAAGTTACTATCAGATCGCCAAATTTGCCTTCTTCCTTGTAAACAGGAAAGCCTTTGCCTTTCAAACGGACTTTGGTTCCGTTCTGGGTTTCAGGTTTTACTTTCAGTTTTACCTTGCCGTTCAGTGTGTCCACGGTTTCTTCACCACCCAGTACGGCGGTGTAGAGGCTAAGCGGAGCATCGATATATAAATCATTTCCCAAACGTTTGAATACAGGATCGTCTGGAATGACAAAGGTGATGTACAGATCGCCTGCAGGACCACCGTTTACTCCCGGTGCACCATGACCACGCAATTTGATAGTCTGTCCGTTGGCTATACCTGCCGGAACAGTGATACGTATGTTCTTTCCGTTTACATTAAGCACTTGTTTGTGTGTTTCGGCGGCTTCACGCAATGAAAGTTGTAATTCAGCATTATAGTCCTGTCCACGGAATCCGGCACTTCGTCTGCCGTTTGCACCGCCACGATGTCCGAACAGTTCTTCAAAGAAATCAGAGAAGCCACTTGTGCTGCCACCGAAATGTGCACCGCTGAATTCTTCTCCTCCATTGCCGGAATACCAGTAACTGCCGTTACCGTCCGTACCGAATCCGCTTCCGGCTCCGCCAAATCCTCCGAATCCACCGGCTCCTCCATATTGTTGCTTTTGTTTTTCAAATTCGTCGGCATGTTTCCAGTGTTCACCGTATTCGTCGTATTTCTTACGTTTTTCCGGGTCACTCAGTACTTCGTTGGCTTCATTTATCTCCTGAAACTTATCTTTGGCCCAGGATCATTCGGATTCAAGTCAGGATGGTATTTGCGGGCCAGCTTACGGAAAGCCTTCTTGATATCATCTTGGGTGGCGCTTTTGTCCACTCCCAATACTTTGTAATAGTCTATGTAAGCCATATTATATATTTGTTAAATTTCATCTGCTTTAAGGGAAACAAAATACATGCCAATTGGTTGTGTTCTGTTTTTATTTTATTATCTTTGCAGCGAATTTTTAGAAATTATTCTAAAGGAAATGAGGGGATTGGCAATCATATTCAGGTTTTTTATGCTATTAGTCCTGCTGCTTCCTGTGGTTGCTCTGTGTCCTGTGAAGGCGGAAACGACCTCGGAAGGGCCTATCCTTATTGTCACTTCTTATAACCCCGAAACTCGTAGTATTTCTGACAACCTGTCTGCTTTTATGGATGAATACCGACAGCGTGGCGGCAAGTATACTCCGATCATAGAGAGTATGAACTGCAAGAATTTGTCCGAGGCTTATCTGTGGAAATCGCGTATGGCCTCCATCCTTGGTAAGTATAAGGGGAAAAACCGTCCGTCACTGGTTATATTGCTGGGGCAGGAGGCATGGTCGGCTTATATTTCACAAGACACGGAGATAGCTAAAAAGACTCCGTCCATCTGTGGTATGGTCAGTGTCAACGGACTGGTATTGCCTGATGATAGTATCGACACACGGGTATGGGAACCTGAAAGTAAGAATATTTATACGGATTTCGGCGATTATAATATTGTTGCCGGTTATGTATATGAATATGATGTCGATAAAAACATAAAGCTGATGCGTCGTTTTTATCCTGATATGCGCCGTGTGGCATTTATATCGGATAATACCTATGGCGGGCTGTCTATGCAAGCCTTGGTTAAAAAGGAGATGGAGAAGTACCCTGATTTAGAGACGATTTGGCTGGACGGTCGTACGGAAACCTTTATGGAAGTGAGTGAAAGGATGCGCAGATTGCCTCAAAATACGTGTGTGTTGTTGGGAACATGGCGTGTGGACTGTACGGAGAGTTATGTTATTGGTAATACGACTTATATGCTGCGTGATGCGAATCCCACCCTGCCTGTGTTTACTATCGCATCTGTGGGGTTGGGACATTGGGCATTGGGAGGATATACTCCCGAGTACCATGCGGTAGGAAAGAATATAGGCGCGGTTACTTATGATTTTTTGGATAAAGGGGATAGAGAAGGGGTGGACTTGTTGACTATTCCCGGAAACTATACTTTTGATATAAAGCGTTTGCATGAATTCAAATTGGATTCATTGAATCTTCCTCAGGGAGCGGTGTTGGTGAACAAGACTCCTTCGCTTTATGAGCAGTATAAATATTGGGTCATAGGGGTTGTTTCGGCGTTCATGTTCCTGATAGTCTGTTTCTTGATAGCCATATATTATATTATCCGTATCAACCACTTGAAACATCATCTGGAAGTGTCTGGCGAGGAGTTGTTGGTAGCCAAGGAGAAAGCGGAAGAATCCAACAGGCTGAAGACAGCTTTTCTGGCCAATATGAGCCACGAAATACGCACTCCGTTGAATGCTATTGTGGGATTTTCCAGCGTGTTGGTCAGTGATGATTCCTCTCCTGCCGAGAAAGAGCAGTATTGTGATATCATTCAGAAGAATTCCGATTTGTTGTTGCACCTCATAAATGATATTCTGGACATCTCGCGCATGGAATCCGGAAGGATAAAATTCGTATGGGAAGAATGTGATGTGGTAGAGTTGTGTCAGACGGCTTTGTCTACAGTGGAGTATGGACGCAAGACCAGTGCTTTGTTTCTGTTTGAAACTCCTGTGCCTTCGCTGGTTGTCAAGACGGATGCCCAGCGTCTGAAGCAGGTGTTGATTAATTTGCTGTCCAATGCCGCAAAATTTACTCCGTCCGGTTCTATCAAACTGACGGTTGCCATAGACAAACAGCATCAACAGTTGGAATTGTCAGTGTCGGATACCGGTTGCGGTATTCCGTCCGATAAGAGCGAAAAGGTATTTGAACGTTTCGAGAAATTGAATGAATATTCCCAAGGTACAGGGCTGGGATTGGCCATCAGCAGGCTGATAGTCGAGAATTTGGGAGGTAAGATATGGGTGGACAAGGATTATACCGAAGGCGCCCGGTTTGTATTCACGCATCCTTTAACTAAAAAAGAAAAAGAATAGAGATATGAAATATAGAATATGTATCAGCGCCCTGCTGTTGTGGGCGGGTATGCAGGTGTCTGCATCCAATAATCAGGAAGAAGTGGTTATCAAGATTATAGAAACCAGTGATGTGCACGGGAATTTCTTTCCGTATAACTTTATCGAACGGAAAGAATGGAGTGGAAGTCTTGCCCGTGTTCATTCCTTTGTGAAAGAGCAGCGTGAGAAATATGGGGATAATTGCCTGTTGATGGATAATGGGGATATCCTGCAAGGTCAGCCTACAGCTTACTATTATAATTTTATGGATACCGTGTCTACCCATGTGGCGGCGGATATGATGAATTATATGGGATGTGTGGTAGGCAATATGGGTAATCATGACGTAGAGACCGGGCATGCGGTGTACGACCGTTGGATAAAACAGTGCGATTTTCCGGTACTGGGGGCTAACATTATAGACAATGCCACCGGAAAACCTTATCTGAAACCCTACGAGGTGTTGGAGCGTGACGGAGTGAGGATAGCGGTTCTGGGTATGATTACTCCGGCCATTCCTTCATGGTTGCCGGAGAAATTATGGAGTGGTCTGCATTTTGAGGAAATGGAGCCCTGCGCACGCAAATGGGTGAAGATTATAAAGGAAAAAGAGAATCCTGATGTCATTGTGGGATTGTTTCATGCTGGAAAGTCGGGCAACGTGTTGGGACAGGTGGTGGAAGATGCCTCTATGGATGTTGCCAAACGGGTCCCGGGCTTTGATGTGGTGCTGATGGGGCACGACCATACAAGGGAATGTGTAAAGGTGCAGAATGTGGCAGGAGACAGTGTGTTGGTCATTGATCCGGCAAACAATGCCAATGTGGTTTCGGATGTGACCCTGACCGTAACAAAGAAAGACGGGAAAGTGGTGGCGAAGTCGGTGGAGGGCAGATTGGCGGATATGAACAAGTATCCTGTCAGCCAGGAGTTTATGGATAAGTTTGCCCCTCAATACAAGGCTGTAAATGACTTTGTATCCCGTAAAATCGGTACAATTTCACGTACCATCACAGCGAAGGATGCTTATTTCGGTTCTTCTCCTTTCATAGACCTGATTCATCAGTTGCAATTGGAAATTTCGGGTGCTGAAGTGTCCTTCTGTGCTCCGTTGTCCTTCCGAGCAGAGATTAAAGAAGGAGACATCTATGTGAGTGATATGTTTAATTTGTACAAGTACGAGAACATGCTGTATGTGATGGAACTCTCGGGCAAGGAAATTAAAGGTTTCCTGGAAATGGCATACGCCATCTGGACTAATCAGATGAAGAGTTCCGAGGACCACCTGATGCTTTTCAAGGAGCCGGTAGAGGAGGGGAAGCGTGCTAATTTCAAGAATTTCAGCTTTAACTTTGACTCTGCCGCAGGCATTAATTATACGGTGGACGTGACCAAGCCGGCAGGAGAGAAAATCACGATTCAGAGCATGTCGGACGGGACTCCTTTCAGTATGGATAAGGTTTATAAAGTGGCTTTGAATTCTTACCGTGGGAACGGTGGCGGAGATTTATTGACTCTTGGAGCTGGAATTTCCAAGGAAGATTTGGCAAAACGTATTATTTTTGCAACCGATAAGGATTTGCGTTATTATCTGATGCAATATATTGAGCAGGAAAAAGTGCTGCATCCTCATGCTATGCACCAGTGGAAGTTTATTCCGGAGGAATGGACTGTGCCTGCCGCAAAAAAGACTATCAATTGCTGTTTGGCGAGGAAAAGAAATAATAGTTGAGCAAGAGAAGGTACATAATAGCCCCGTTATTACTGCTGACGCTGTTTTTAACGTATCAGGTAAGCATCACCTTGTTTACCCACGTTCATATTGTGAACGGGGTGATGATTGTGCACTCTCATCCTTTGTCCGACAAACACCATACGCATACCACAGGACAGGTAATCTTAATTGCTCATCTGAGCACTATCCAGACTCTGGAGCCCGGGGGGCAGACAGAGATGACTGTATTCCGTCCTTTGTTGTATGTTTTGGAATACAAGACAAATACTTTCCGCGCGAAAGCGCTTTGTGCGCAATGTATCCATTTGCGCGCTCCTCCTTTTTATTGCTGAAACAAAGGTATATCTGTTGACGGGATACATTCGGATAATCCGTTCAACAGATGCGGATGTACTTTTGCCGTAGGGCTGCACACATTCTTTATTGAATAAACCGAAACATTTTAGTAATAGAAAAAATAGATGAAACAATATATTCTGTTACTCGTGCTCATGGTGATGGGTGCGGGTATCCATGCGTATGCAGAAGATGTAAATCCTGTGAAGGAAGGCAATGTGATTTCAGGTCATGTAGTGGAAAAAGGCACGGAGAACAGCCTTCCGTATGCTGCCATATTGATTGTGGAAACCGGGCAGGGTACGGTGAGTAACGAGGACGGTGAGTTCCGTTTCAAGAAGGTTCCGGCAGGAAAGTACACATTGAGAGTTCAGCTACTGGGCTATGAGACACAGGAAAAGAAAGTGACCGTCAGTAACGACTTCACGGTAGATGTTCATTTTTTGATGAGTGATGAAAGTATTATGACGGACGAGGTGGTTGTATCGGCCAATCGCAATGAGACAAGTCGCAAGGTGGCTCCGGTGGTAGTTAATGTGATGAATGCCAAGCTGTTCGAATCGGTGAATTCTACCGATTTGGCTAAATCCTTGAATTACCAGTCGGGGCTGCGTGTGGAGAACAACTGCCAGAACTGCGGCTTCCCTCAAGTACGTATCAATGGGCTGGAAGGACCTTATTCGCAAATTCTTATCAATAGCCGTCCGGTAGTCAGTGCTCTGTCCGGTGTATATGGCTTGGAGCAGATTCCGGTGAATATGATAGAGCGTGTAGAGGTTGTCCGCGGAGGAGGGTCGGCCTTGTTTGGTGCTAATGCAGTGGGCGGAACCATCAATATCATCACGAAAGACCCCATCAACAATTCATTTCAGGTTTCTTCAACAATGTCCAATATGAACGGCAAGGTGTGGGAACAGTATATGGGAGCCAACGCCTCTTTGGTGTCAAAAGACAATACATATGGCATCGCTTTGTATCAGTCTTATCGGAACCGTAATCCGTATGATGCGGACGGGGACGGTTTCTCGGAGTTGGGAAAGCTGAACATGAATACGTTCGGGCTGCGTACCTATTACCGTCCTACGCAGTTCAGCCGTATCAGTCTGGAATATCATACCACGAATGAGTTCCGTCGCGGAGGGAATAAATTTGATTTGCAGCCGCACGAAACGGATATCACCGAACAGACCAAGCATGTCATCAATAGTGGCGGATTGAGTTATGATCTGTTTTGGAAAGAATACAAGCATAAGCTTTCTTTCTATTCTTCCATCCAGCATACCGACCGTAACAGTTATTATGGTGCGCAACAGGATGCGAATGCATACGGAAAGACGAAAGATCTGACTTGGGTGGCAGGCGGCATGTATGTGGGTAATTTTGAGAAAGTTTTATTCTCTCCTGCTACTTTTACCGCCGGGTTGGAGTATCAGAACAACTCCCTGCACGATGTTATGACCGGTTATCACCGTGATATGAAACAGGATGTGCGTATTGCCAGCGCTTTTGTGCAGAACGAATGGAAAATGAATCAGTTTGTATTCCTGGCCGGGTTCCGTCTGGATGACCATAACCTGATTGACAATCCTATCTTCAGCCCCCGTCTGAACCTGCTCTACAAACCGAGTGACAAACTACAGGCACGTATTACCTGGTCTACCGGTTTCCGTGCGCCGCAGGCATACGATGAGGATTTGCATGTTACCGCAGTAGGAGGTGAGGGCGTGCTTATCAAGTTGGCGGAAGGGCTGAAACCGGAGCATTCCAACAGCATCAGCGGCTCCATTGACTGGACGGCGAATATCGGTCATTTCCAGACCAATTTGTTATTGGAAGGGTTCTATACCGGATTGGATGACGTGTTTGTTCTGGAGGATATGGGCCATGACGAGAACGGTAACAAGGTGAAGGAGCGTCGCAACGGTAACGGGGCACGTGTGTATGGCGTGAATCTGGACGGAAAGATTGCACATGGACGTGATGCGGCTTTACAGGTGGGCTTCACGGTGCAGCGCAGCGAATATACTGAGCTGGAGGCATGGAGTGAGAATCCTGAGGTAGCGCCGGTGAAGCGGATGCCCCGTACTCCTGACTATTACGGTTATTTCACATTGACATCTGCTCCGTTCAAGAATTTCGACTGCTCCTTGTCCGGTGTGTACACAGGCCGGATGCATGTGCCGCATTTCGCACCGACAGAGTTGCCCGAGGAATATATAGGACAATATATCGCTAAAGATGAAATGGTGCATACTCCTGATTTCTTTGATTTGAATGTGAAACTGAATTACACATTTGTATTGAATGACCATATCAAATTGCAGTTAAACGGTGGAGTACAGAATATTTTTAATGCTTTCCAAAAGGATTTGGACAAAGGTGGTTATCGTGACTCGGGTTATTTCTATGGGCCTACACAGCCTAGAACGTATTTTGTGGGGATCAAGATTACGAATTGAATAATCTGCTGATTTGTCAATGTGCTAATATGTCAATGGGGTACGCTTTGTTCCGCATGGCACATTAGCACATTGTCACATTGACAAATTAACAGATTGATTTATTACCGGCTACTGACAAGTGACTATACTTTTCTGTAATCCGGAATCCCGGATCGGGATAATTATATAAGGGGAAGCGGTGTTCTGTTTCTCCTTCCATATATTTCCACAGACTGGCATATTCTTCTTTCTTCTCGCCCATTTCCTGCAATTGCAACATATACTGCCAGATAGACTTGTTTTCCTTGATGTATATTTTTTTCCATCTGATGAATAATCGGAGTATGCTGGCGGGTTGGGTCATGGTCAAATTCCAGTATCCGTTTTCCCTCTTTTGTCATACCGATAGTTACGAAAGTCATGCTCTTGCCTATACCCGGCAGGTTCAGTACGCTGCGGTCTGTTGCTACGAAAGGAATCTGATGGAAGGTGCAGAAACGCTGTACGGCTGCCGCACGGTCTTTACTGTTTCTCAACAGGTTCAAAAACTCCTTTTCTTGCTCTGCGGAAAGTTTTCCCCATACCTTTTCCTCTTCTTTCTCCTGCAAGGAGCGGCTGTTCGGTGTGAATACCGCATAGTTCTCTTCAAAACCTTTTACCGAGAAAGTGTAGTAACACAATACACCCAATCCGTTCAATACTTTGCGCAGCTTGGCGGTATGTCCGCGACGGGAAGCCGCCACATTATATACTAGCTGGTTGGTGATAGTCCACCCGGCTGCCAGTATCTTGCGGATAGCTTCACGCGCTTCGGGTGTTACTTCCAGTGGAGTCTGGAAATGCGTTTGAATCAGAAATTGTCTGACCCCTACGGCAGATGCCTTTTCTTTGAACTCACGTAAGATATCCAATAGTTCGTCATTGATTCGCATGGGCAGATATACCGGGAGCCGGCTGCCCAAGCGTACTCGTTGCAGTTCCGCATATTTCTCTCCTTCGGCGCGTTGCAGGTTTGCGTTCCGTTTGCGGACAGCCATTTTGTAGACGGCTTCCAGTATATTGCGCAAGGTCTTGTTCTGGCTCATCAATGCATCGCCTCCCGTAATCAGGATATCCCTGAGCTGAGTGTCGTTCTCGAAATATTCCATCAGTTTTTTCAACCTCTTGTCCCAGCTCTCTTTCGGTTTCAATTCCTCGAAGTTGAAGTTCAGACGTTCACTTTGGAAGTCGTACATGCGCTGGCAGGATGCACACAGGCCGCCGCATGCACGTCCCATCGAGTCGGGGATAAGAATGGCCACATCGGGATAACGGCGGTGAATGTTGTGTCCGTCCGGCAGCAGCCATCCGGCAGCGTTGGGCTTTCCGTCCTCTACTGCATCTTCTTTTTCCCATGCGTGGATGTTACCGTATGTTTCCACCAGTTGGGGAGAGTACAGAATATAGCTTCGTATGGCTTCGTCATCATATCCTTTCCCGGTAGGATTCAATAATGACAGATAGTAAGGGGTGATAAAGACAGGCATTCCTTTCTTGCGTGCTTTGTGATAAAGCTGCAAGGTCTCTTCGGATAGGGAGTTGCCTAGCATTCGGTTCAGTTCGGTAGGGCTTTTTATGGCCATTGCCAGATGAAAACGGGCTTCGTTCCACCATTGGCAGACCAGCTGGCGTTTGTCCTCTTCCGTGCTTCCTTCGGGAAAAAGATAGCGGCTGGAAGGCGCGTGTCTGTTTTCTATTTTCTGGATAAGAAGGGAGATAATACGCTCTTTGTTTTGTCGGCGGATAGCCCGGACATCCTCATTCAGTCCGCTGGGCCAGCGTTTCATCCACTGTTGCACTTGTTTTTCATCAGGTAGCTCCTCTTCTTCGTGATAAAGCCGGTCGAACTGGTGATACAGGTCAATCCATAAATCAACGGAAATCTCTTCATTGATGATACGATTCGTTAAAAACTTCCAAAGCAGTGAGATGGTTTCTATTTTAATCTCCTGTTCTGTAGAGGCTTCGTAAATGGTTTTTCCATCGTTATCTATCAGTCTTTTAATTTGCCTTGCGGCAGCAGGATTGTAAATAGGACCGGATAATAGATAATCGTTCAGCTTGTTTTTGAAAGCTGTTTCATCCTGGCTTTCTGAAGCTAATGAAGTGAGTTGGGTTAATTGGGTTTCGAATAGTGTTTTAATGCCATGGGTGGATAACATCTTATTCTTTTGTTTCATAAGCAAACGGTTGTTAAGAAAGTGAATACTATAAATAACATATTTCTCGTAGAAAAGTTATCAAACTGTTAACTTCATGCTGCTAAGATAGTAAAAAAGCTTCTTTTATGCAAATTCCTTAACAAAAAGACGTTTTTTATAAATAGCATTATTTTATAGAGTACATTTGCTTTGTGCTTTCGTCTTTTTTTAAAGCCCGGAGCTTTTATCGGGAAACGAAGAAATTCGTAATTTTGTAGAGCTTTGCTTGTTTGCAGGCCAATCAAGCTGAAGAGAAACCTCATTTTAATAGATGGAAAAACAACATAGAAGTAAATAAATGGAACTGAAACAACTTTTTACCTTTGCAGCAGCCTGTTCGCTGGCACTTTCGGTGTCGGCTCAAGATAGAGTACACTATACAGGCACAGAGCTGTCTAACCCTACCTGTCATGACGGACAATTGTCACCCGTGGTAGGGGTACACAATATTCAGGTGATGCGTGCCAACCGGGAACATCCTGCACCCGATAACGGCAATGGATGGACATACAATCATCAGTCCATGTTGGCTTATTGGAACGGACAATTCTATATGCATTATCTTTCCGATCCATCAGACGAGCATATTCCTCCCTCACAAACTTTCCTGATGACCTCGAAAGATGGATACCACTGGACAAACCCGGTGACTCTTTTCCCTATCTACCGGGTTCCCGATGGCTATACCAAGCCCGGACGCACAGACAAGGCGAAAGATCTGGATGCCATCATGCATCAGCGTGTAGGCTTCTATGTATCAAAAAGCGGCAGATTGATAGCTATGGGAAACTATGGCGTAGCTCTGGACAAGAAAGATGACCCGAATGACGGGAACGGAATAGGCCGTGTGGTTCGCGAGATTAAGAAAGACGGTTCGTTCGGTCCCATTTATTTCATTTACTATAACCATGCGTTTAATGAAAAGAATACATCCTATCCTTATTTTAAACGCAGCAAAGACAAGGAATTTGTAAAAGCCTGTCAGGAGATTCTGGACAATCCTCGTTACCGTATGCAGTGGGTGGAGGAAGCTGACCGCAATGACCCGTTGATTCCTTTACACAAAGAATACAAAGCGTATTGTGACTATACTTTGCCCGACGGTCGTTTGGTAAGCTTGTGGAAACATGCCCTGACTTCCATCAGCGAGGATGGTGGGAATACGTGGGCGCAACCGGTGGAACGTGCGAAAGGGTTTGTTAACAGTAATGCGAAGATTTGGGGGCAGCGTTTGAGTGACGGTACATACGCCACGGTGTATAATCCTTCCGAGTTCCGTTGGCCGCTGGCTATCTCGCTCAGTAAGGACGGGCTGGAATATACGACCTTGAATTTGGTGCATGGCGAAATTACACCGATGCGTTACGGAGGTAATTATAAATCATTCGGGCCTCAGTATGTACGGGGTATTCAGGAAGGTAACGGGACTCCTCCCGATGGTGATTTATGGGTGACTTACAGTATGAATAAAGAGGATATGTGGGTGCTCTCATATTCCTGTGCCCGTCCGCGCACATGCCAGCGAGCATGCTGACGATGATTTTGCCAACTATAAAGATTTGAATGAACTGACCGACTGGAATTTGTATTCTTTGCAGTGGGCTCCCGTATCATTGGATGGAAAATGGTTGGTGCTGCAAGATAAGGATTTGTTCGATTATGCCCGTGTGGAGCGTAAGATACCTGCTACAAAAGAACTTAAAGTTTCTTTCGAACTGATGGCGGAGCAGAACGATAAGGGCCTTTTGCAAATAGAATTCCTGGATGAAAACGGCATTGCCTGTTCCCGTCTGGAACTGACTCCCGATGGACTTTTCCGTGCCAAAGGAGGTGCGCGGTTTGGTAATTTGTTGAAGTATGAACCGGGCAAGACGTATAAGGTAGAAGTGGAACTCTCTGTTGCTAACCGTATGGTAACCGTTTATGTGGATGGAAAGAAAGCAGGACAACGTATGTTCTTTGCTCCCGTTCCGGCCATTGAAAGAGTGATGTTCCGCACCGGAGCGCAACGGACTTATCCTACGGTGGATACTCCGGCAGACTGGTATGGCATTCTGCCGAATGCAGGTGAGCAAGAACCTTTGTGCACCTATCGTATAGCTCATTTCAAGACGACTTCTGCTGATAAGGATGCCGGTGCGGCTTTCTTGAAATATAAGGATTTCAAGCCCTACGTGGATTATTTCAACAGTATGGAGGATGAGAATATAGCCCAGGCTGTTCCCAATGCCCGCGCATCTCAATGGATGGAAGAAAACATACCTCTTTTCGAGTGCTCTCAAAAGAACTTCGAGGAAATGTATTATTATCGTTGGTGGACGCTGCGCAAGCACATCAAGGAAACTCCGGTGGGCTATGGTATGACCGAATTTTTGGTAAACCGTTCGTATGCCGATAAATACAATCTGATAGCTTGTGCCATCGGCCATCATATTTATGAGAGCCGCTGGTTGCGTAACCCGGAATACTTGAATCAGATTATCCATACTTGGTATCGGGGTAACGAAGGAGGCCCGATGGCCAAAATGACCAAGTTCAGCTCGTGGAATGCGGATGCGGTACTGGGACGTTACATGGTCGATGGAAACAAGGAATTCTTGTTGGATATGGTAAAGGACTTGGAAGCGGAATATGCCCGTTGGGAAAAGACAAACCGCCTGCCCAATGGACTTTACTGGCAGGGAGATGTGCAGGATGGCATGGAAGAATCCATCAGCGGAGGCCGTCGTAAGCAATATGCCCGTCCCACTATTAACAGTTATATGTATGGCAATGCCAAAGCGCTTTCTCTTATCGGCATCATGACAGGAGATGAGGGCATGGCCATGAAATATGGATTGAAAGCCGATTCCATTAAAACGTTGGTACAGGATAAGTTGTGGAACACAGACCACCATTTCTTTGAAACGATGCGTGGAGATGCGTCCGCCCAGGTACGCGAGGCTATCGGCTATATCCCTTGGTATTTCAATTTGCCGGATGCTTCTTCCCAATACGCTGTGGCATGGAAGGAAGTGATGGACGAGAAAGGCTTTTCCGCACCTTACGGACTTACCACTGCCGAGCGCCGTCATCCTGAGTTCCGTACGCATGGCGTAGGTAAGTGTGAATGGGATGGGGCTATCTGGCCGTTTGCATCTGCACAGACTTTGACTGCAATGGCCAATTTCATGAATAATTATCCTCAGACTGTATTGACAGACAGCGTGTATTTCCATCACATGGAACGCTATGTGGAGTCGCAGCATCACCGTGGCCGCCCCTATATAGGCGAGTATCTGGATGAGGTGACCGGTTATTGGTTGAAAGGGGATCAGGAACGCAGCCGTTATTACAATCATTCTACTTTTAATGATTTGATGATTACCGGTTTGATAGGACTCCGTCCGCGCATGGATAACACAGTGGAGGTGAATCCGTTGATTCCCGAAGGAAAATGGGATTATTTCTGTTTGGATAATGTGTTGTATCATGGCCGTAACCTCACTATTTTGTGGGATAAGGACGGCAGCCGTTACCAGCGTGGAAAAGGTCTGCATATCTATGTGGATGGAAAGGAAGTGGGACACGCCGATACATTGACCCGTGTTCTTTGTGAGAATGTGCTATAATTTTGAATAAAGGGGATGTCTTAAGATAATAAATAGACTGTTGAAAGAAAAATGAATTACAGAAAATTCTTAATAGCCGCTTTGTTAGTTATGTCTTTCGCCGTGCAGGCGAAAGACATAACTATTACCCGCCTGACGTGTGAGATGCGCGAAGGAAGAGTGACCATCTCTGATGCCCCTCGTTTGGGATGGCAGATGAGTTCGCCGGAAAATGGCACGCGGCAGACTGCTTATGAGATAGAGGTTCGGGATGTATGGGCAGGAAAAGTAGTCTGGAACAGTGGCAAAGTAAAATCCGCTCAAAGCCAGTTGGTTTCCTGTGCGGATGCGGCTTTGGAGAAGGACAGGCATTATACTTGGCGTGTCCGTGTCTGGGATGAGGCTGATACGCCTTCGGCATGGAGTGCGCCCTCTGATTTCAGTATCCTGACTTCCGAAGCGGCTTTCGCCGGCAGTGAATGGATTGGGGCCATTACCCGTAAGGATGCCCGCATACCCGAAGGCCGGAAATATCATGGCAGTGAGCTGAAAAAGCCTGAGGCAAAGGCCGCCTGGGCTGCTGTGGATACTTTGGCAAAGAAAAGTATTTATCTGCGTCGCGAGTTCCATGTGGCAAAGAAAGTGAAAGACGCCACAGCGTATGTATGTGGCTTGGGCTTTTATGAATTTTCGCTGAATGGAGAAAAAGTGGGAGACAGCGAATTTGCCCCCCTTTGGAGCGACTATGACAAAAGTGTCTATTATAATACTTATGATGTCACCTCGCAAGTGAAGAAAGGCGGTAACGCTATCGGAGTCCTGCTGGGAAATGGATTTTACAATGTGCAAGGCGGCCGCTATCGTAAACTGCAAATCAGTTTCGGCGCTCCCACGCTTCGTTTCCGGATGGTGGTGAATTATGAAGACGGAACCAGTGAAACGATTGTTTCCGGAAAGGACTGGAAGTACGATTTCAGTCCCGTACTGTTCAATTGCATCTATGGCGGAGAAGATTATGACGCCCGCCGTGAGCAGAAAGGCTGGAACATGTTCGGTTTTAAAGAGCAGGATTGGCGTCCTGTCGTGATTCAGGAAGCCCCCAAAGGGGTGCTTCGTCCGCAGATAGCGCAACCGGTAAAGATTATGGAGCGTTATGATATCCGGAAAATGACCAAGCTCACCGCTGAACAGATAACAGCTGCCTGCAAGTCAACCAAACGGACGGTGGACCCGTCTGCCTTTGTGCTGGATATGGGACAGAACCTGGCCGGTTTCCCCGAAATTACCGTCCGTGGAAAGAAAGGGCAGAAAATAACTCTGCTTGTATCCGAATCCCTGACGGACGAAGGAGCTTGCAATCAGCGTCAGACCGGCAGACAACATTATTATGAATATACCCTGAAAGGGGAAGGAGTGGAAACTTGGCATCCTCGTTTTTCTTACTATGGTTTCCGGTATATTCAGGTGGAAGGCGCTGTGCTGAAAGGGCAGAAGAATCCCTTCCGTCTTCCGGTGATCCAGAAGATACAGTCGTGCTTTGTTTATAACTCGGCTCCTAAAATATCCACCTTCGAATGCTCCAACCGCATCTTCAATGATGCCCACCGGCTGATAGAGAAAGCGGTGCGAAGCAACATGCAGTCTGTGTTTACGGATTGTCCGCACCGCGAGAAACTGGGTTGGTTGGAACAAGATCATTTGTGTGGTCCCGGTTTGCTTTACAATTATGATTTGACAGGCTTTGTCCCTCAGACTCTTCAGAACATAGCCGATGCACAGCATGCCAACGGCGCGGTTCCTACCACTGCTCCGGAATATGTGGTGTTCGAGGGCCCCGGTATGGATGCTTTTGCCGAATCTCCCGAATGGGGATGTACCTTTGTGGTATTACCTTTCATGTATTATGAGACGTATGGAGATGATTCATTGATTAGAAAATACTATAACGGAATGCGCCGTTACATTGATTATATGACTACCCGTGCCAATGATGGAATCGTTTCTTTCGGACTGGGTGATTGGTATGATTATGGAGATTTCCGGGCCGGATTTTCTCGTAATACGCCTGTTCCTTTGGTAGCTACCGCCCATTATTATATGGTTGTTCGCTATCTGGTGGAGGCGGCACGTATGCTGGATAATAGGTATGATGTAGCATATTACACTCATTTGGGTGAAGAAATTAATAAAGCATTCCATCGGGAGTTTTATCATAAGGATACTCGTCAGTATGGTACGGGAAGTCAGTGCAGTAATGCCCTGCCGTTGTTTCTGGGAATGGTTCCTGCCGAAGATAAACAGGCGGTACTTGATAACTTGGTAGCGGATATAAAACGTCATGGTAACCGGCTGACTACTGGTGATGTGGGAAATCGTTATTTGTTCCAGACTTTGGCGCGTAACGGGCTGAATGAGTTGATGTACACCATGCATAACCATGAAGAGGCCCCGGGGTATGGTTTCCAACTGAAATTTGGAGCTACCACGCTGACCGAGCAATGGGACCCGCGACAAGGTTCTTCGTGGAATCACTTTATGATGGGACAGATTGATGAATGGTTCTTCAACTCGCTGGCGGGTATCCGCACCGTTGAGGGAAAACCGGGAATGAAGGAAATAGAAATACGTCCCCGTCCGGTAGGCGATTTGACATACGTCCGGGCTTCGACTGAAACTCTCTATGGAAAGGTTGCAGTAGACTGGACCCGCGAGAATGGAGTCTTTACATTGAAAGTAACGATACCTGTAGGGTGTACGGCACGCGTATTCCTTCCCGATGAAAAAGAGCCGAAGATAGTGGAAAGCGGAACTTATTCTTTTAAGAAATAAACGCGGTTTTCATAGAAAAAGCCCCCTGAGGGTATTTGGTAAAACTAAAATCAATTAATGAACGATATGAATAAACGTACCTTTTTAAGTCTGTTGTTATGTGTTTGCAGTTTGTCTTTTCTGCATGCCGAGCGTGTGGATATGCAGCAAGCCGGTGCCGATGTGCAAGGCAGGAAGCTGAACACAGCATTGATTAATTCCACCATCGACCGCCTGAACGCCCATGGTGGAGGAACCCTCTTTTTCCCCGCAGGAACTTATCTCACCGGTTCCATCCACATGAAAAGTAACATCACTCTGGAACTGGAAGCAGGAGCCACCTTGAAATTCTCGGAGAACTTTGACGACTTCCTCCCTTATGTGGAAGTGCGTCATGAGGGAATCATGATGAAAAGTTTCCAACCGTTGATTTACGCCGTGGATGCAGAAAATATTACCATCAAGGGAGAAGGAACTCTGGATGGACAGGGTAAGGCATGGTGGACTGAATTTTTCCGCGTCCTTGTAGATCTCCGGGACAACGGCAAGAGAAACATCAACAAGTACCAGCCCATGTTCGAGAAGGAAAACGACCTGAAAGCCCTTTACGCTGAAACCAACGAAGACTGGCACGGCACATTGGACCGTCGCTTTTTCCGTCCTCCTTTCATACATCCCATCCGTTGCAAGAATGTACGGGTAGAGGGCGTGAAGATTATCAACTCTCCCTTCTGGACTGTAAATCCTGAATTTTGCGACAATGTGACCATTAAGGGCATTACCATCCACAATGTGCCTTCCCCCCAATACGGACGGCATCAACCCTGAGTCTTGTAAGAACGTACACATCAGCGACTGCCACATTTCGGTAGGCGATGACTGCATCACCATCAAATCCGGACGTGACTTGCAAGCGCGTAAACTGGGTGTTCCTTGCGAGAATATCACCATTACCAATTGCACCATGTTGAGCGGACACGGTGGTGTGGTTATCGGCAGCGAGATGAGTGGGGGAGTGAAGAAAGTGACCATCAGCAATTGTGTCTTTGATGGTACAGACCGAGGGATTCGTCTGAAATCCACTCGTGGCCGCGGAGGCATTGTGGAGGATATCCGTGTAAGCAATATTGTGATGAGTAATATCAAGAAAGAAGCTATTGTTCTCAATCTGAAATATAGCAAGATGCCTGCCGAACCGAAGAGTGACCGCACTCCGGAATTTCGTAACATCTATGTTTCGGGTGTGACGGTCCGTGATGTGAATACCCCCATTATGGTGGTGGGCCTGCCCGAAGCGCCTATTACCGGTATTGTGATGCGTGATGTGTATATTCAGAATGCCAAGCAACGCTGTGTCTTTGAAGATTGTAAGGACTTGGTGCTGGATGATGTGTATGTGGATGGTAAAGAAATAAAATAGACTGCCCGATGAAAAAACAGATGCTTTTGTGCATGGCGGCACTCTCTTTTTCCGCTGTGTCTGCACAAACTTATGAAACCCGGTTCGCACGTCCGTTATCCGATGTGTTGAATGACGTTGCCGCCCGTTTCCAGGTCCGCTTGAAATATGACGTGGATACGGTGGGGCGTGTGCTTCCGTATGCCGATTTCCGTATCCGGCCTTATTCATTGGAGGAAACGCTGACCAATGTGCTTTCCCCCTTCGATTATAAATTCGTAAAGCAAAGTGACAAGGTATATAAGTTGAAACCTTACGAATACGCCCGCCGCACGGATGCCGACGGAGAAAAAATGCTGGCATACCTTAGTGGTTTATATAGTGATAAAAGTCAATGGGAACAGCGCAGGGAGATTCTCCGCAAAGAGGTGCGCCAACGTTTGGGATTGGATGATATGCTGAAAGGAACAGTGAAGGATGCAAAGCCTATTCTCTCGAAAGTACGGAAATTCGATGGATATACCGTGCAGAATTTTGCATTGGAGACCTTGCCGGGGCTTTATGTTTGCGGTTCGGTCTATGCACCGCCGTTCCAAAGGTAAACATGCACTTATTATTTGCCCCAATGGCCATTTTGGACAGGGACGCTACCGGAAGGACCAACAGCAACGTATGGCTACATTGGCGCGTATGGGGGCTATTTGTGTGGATTATGACTTGTATGGTTGGGGTGAATCCGCCTTGCAGGTAGGAGGAAAGGCGCACCATACTGCCGATGCGCACACCATTCAGGCTATGAACGGATTGCTGATACTGGATGATATGCTGGCAAACCGTAAAGATATAGATCCTGCACGCATCGGCGTGAACGGTGGTTCCGGCGGAGGAACGCAGACGGTGTTGCTTACCGTCCTGGACGACCGTTTTACAGCTGCCGCCCCTGTGGTCAGTCTGGCCTCTCATTTTGATGGCGGTTGCCCGTGTGAAAGTGGCAAGCCCATCCAGCTGGCAGGTGGAGGAACTTGCAATGCGGAACTGGCCGCCCTGTTTGCTCCGCGTCCCATGCTGGTGGTTTCCGACGGAGGAGACTGGACAGCCACGGTTCCTCGTTTGGAATATCCTTACTTGCAACGCATCTACGGTTTTTATGGTGCGACGGACAAGGTGAGCAATGTACATTTGCCGAAAGAACGTCATGATTTCGGTCCGAACAAGCGGAATGCGGTTTATGATTTCTTTATAGACGTGTTCGGCCTTGACCGGAGAATGCTGGATGAAAGTAAAGTAACCATTGAGCCGGAAAACGCATTGAAGAGCTTTGGTGAGAAAGGTGAGAAACTGCCAGCCGGAGCCTTAAGATATAAAGAATGATTTTGTCGTTTATTTATTAGGTTAAGAGTTAGTGTAGAATCTCCCTCTTGCATAGCCTGTGAAGGTGAGCAAGGGGGAGTTTTTTTTAGGTATGGGGGTTAATACTTTTTGTCGGGTATATCAGGTCTTGTCATACGGACTGTTAAGTCTTTTTGTGCGGACTGTTACTATAGTCTTCGGCAGTGGACCGTACAGTCTGCTACAGTGGACTGTACGGTCTGCCGTAGTGAAACATACGGACTACTGTCGTAGTCTGTAAAAGGTAACCGTAAGAAATGCTTTAATGGTACTGAAAAAAAGACTTAATGGAGCTGAAGCGATGAATTAACTCTGCATTTATGTTATAATCATCTTTAATTCTCCATCCTTGTGGCGCTTTCGGTCGTTTTCTTGTTTATAGTTGCGGATTCAAACCGGTTTCTACATCGGATTTCAGCCGGGTATAATGGAAAAAGCGGAGGTTATAATAAGATAATGCGTTTCTGTAATATGGCAGCAATCTGTTGTCTCAGTTGTGGGGCGCTGATGGGCTTGGCCATATAGCCGTCGAAGCCATTTTCCATAACCCGTTGTTCATCACTGGCATAGGCAAAAGCGGTAACGGCGATGATAGGCACATCCAAGGATAGCTTTCGTATTTCCCGGGTGGCCTCATAGCCATCCATCACCGGCATATTGATATCCATCAGAATTATCTGAGGATTATGGAGCTTATACAAATTGACCGCCTCTTTTCCATCCCAGCATGAACCAGGTTATATTCTCGTTTCAAGATAGATTGGAACAGCCGGTAATTACTCTCATTGTCTTCGGCGATCAGAATGGTCAGCTTGTCTTTCTGCACGGAAATGAGTTGATGCTCTTCCTCTTTCTTGTTCTCTGCAGCGGCAGGCTGGTAGGGAATGGTGAACCAGAAAGTGGATCCTTTTCCTTCTTCAGATTCTACGCCGATGCGTCCTCCCATGTGCTCTACAATCGTCTGGCAAATGGATAATCCCAGTCCTGTACCCTGTACAAAAGAGTTCAGTTTGACGAAACGTCCGAATATGGAGTTCACTTTGTCGGCTGGAATGCCGCAACCGGTATCTTTAACATAGAAATAAAGTTCTCTGCCGCATAGTTCGTAGCCGAAGGTGATGCTTCCTTGTGAGGTAAATTTGCTGGCGTTGTTCAGTAAATTGTTCAGTACCTGCATCAGACGGTTCTTTTCCGTTCTTATGAGGCAGGAGGGGAGTCCTTTGTGTGCAATCAGTTGAATGCCGTTGCTCTCTGTCCGATAACGGGTAACACTTTCTATCTCGGAGATAATATCATTCAGTTCCACGTTGGAATAACTGAAATCCAGTGTGCCGGCCTCTATTTTCGATAAGTCCAGTATGTCGCTGATTAATTGCAGCAGTAACGTATTGTTACTTTCAATGATATTGATATATTCCTGCTTTTCCTGTTCCTCTTCTGCAGTAGCAAGGATGTTTGAGAAACCGATGATAGCATTTAGCGGAGTGCGTATTTCGTGGCTCATATTGGCAAGGAAAGCGGACTTCAGCCGGTTGGATTCTTCCGCGCGGTCCTTGGCTGAAAGCAGTTCGTTTTCCATTTTTTTCCGTTCAGTTATGACTAGGGAAGATCCTACCAAAGTGAGCGGCATTCCGTTTTCGTCTTTGCTTTCCACAGCTGCCTGCGCCTCTATCCAGTCTATTTTCCATTGTGTTCCGTCATTGGCCAGCACGCGGTATTCCTCTTTTACTTTCTCTATTTTCCCGTCTGCCAGGTCACGGTAGGCCTGTATCACGCGCGGGCGGTCTTCTTTAATGATTTTAGCGAAGTATTGCTCATCCGATACGCTCAACTGATCTTCGCTGATGCTGCCCGGCATGGCTGCCATGGCAATGGGGCGGTTAAGGTCGCACAAGATGGTATGGTCTTTCAAGTTCCATTTCCAAGGTACGATGTTGGCTACTTCCAGTGCCATGGAAAGTTTATGGTTCGTGGCGCTCAGCATTTGCTGCGCATTGTGCAGTTCGGTGCTGTCCATGCAGAACACATCCACTGTGTCCGGTTCGGTAGAGCAATTCAGGACAACATCATAGAAGGTGTTGACGGTCTTAAAATAATATGGGAATGTGATCGATTTCTTTTCTTTTAAGGTGATACTCATGAAATGGGTGAATACCGGCAAGGACTCCGGGAAAATTTCAGAGGCTCTTTTCCCTATTATATCGGATTTGGGCAAGAAACATCGTTCGAAATAACGGTTGACATCCCGATAGATGCTGTCTATAATATTTCCTTCTTTATCCCATATTACCTGTTCCTTCATGTAAAGGATAGGCATATTGTCTATCAGATTGGTATATTGTGTGTTCGTGTCTATTTCATTTTGCTGGGCGCGTCTCAGCGCTTTCAGCATTTGAATGCGTTTTTGCTGTGTCACGGCCATCAGTATAAAAGCAATGAGTACACTTAGGATGATCCATTTATATTTGTTCAGAAAGTTGGCCGGTTTGTCATAGAAGACGGTGTCACCAGGGCATAGGTCGGGATCGAGTCCTTTATTTACCAGTCTTGTGTAGTTGAATGCGGGGTGTGCTTCGTTGGGTTCATAAAAAGGTATGTCGCTGGCTTTCTTCCCATGTAGTATCTCGTCTATCGTTTTCAGTAATTGCCTGGTAAAGATTTGGTCATTATACATGTATCCTCCTACCATGCCTCCGTCGTCCATACCTGCATAGCGGATGGTGAAAAGAGGGGCGGAGATGCTGGCGATACTTCTGTAGGCATTAATCAGAAAATTGCTTGAAGTGAACGATTCGGTGAACCAGGTGGATACCAGAATGCCTGTGGTCTTGTCTGTTTTACGTACGGCATTATATAGCTGATGCAGACTGTTGGTACGCGAGGAGATGTATTCGTAATCCATTTGCGGGTATTTGTCTTTAATCAGCTCTCGCAGTTGCTTGTCATATTCCGGATTGGGGTAGATGCCGTCTCCCAGGAAAATCAGTTTCTTCATACCGGGAATCATCCTGCACATCAGTTGCACGTTTTCTTCCAGATAGATAGGGGTATGCATGTAGGTGAAATTGTATTCTTGGGCCAGTTCGCTCATGTGTGTCTTTTCTTTGGGAGTGACTGTATCTCTCTGCCTGTAGAATATTTCAGGATACACATAGGGGTCGGCTCCGCATACAATGGCAGGTACTTTACCCCATAAAGATTGAATCTCTTCTCTGAAAATCAGGCTCATGCTCCCGATGAATACCAGCAGGCGGGGAGGGGTGGAACCATATTTCGAGGAAAGAATTTCTGGGAATCTCTCGATTTTAGTGGAGTCGCCTACCATAAAAAGGATTCAGATGCTCTATGTAAGCGTCCATGTTCTCTATTCCAGCTATTTTATGAACAATGGGGGTGGTGATGCTGTTGCTCCAGGGAGAGGATTCGTTGTAGCTGTTCAGAATCAGAATATAGTTCCCCGTCTCGGTGTTTTCCTGTACATGGGAGGCTTTGCCGATGGTTGCAAAGAGGGTGAATATACAGGTACATATCAGTAACCGTTGTATATGGGCTACACACGTTCTTTTAAGATTTCTGTTCATTATTGATGTCCTACTCTTCTTTTATTATATAGCTACGATGCTTGTGATGCAACAAATGTACTATTAAATTAATGAGTGGACGAAGAAATGGAAATGTTTAACAAATATTAAAAGAGACAGGAACGTTTTCGTATAGGCAGATGGGAGATGATTGGATGGGAATTCCTGCCGGCCGATATGGCAGTGGGGCGCGAATGCTGATAAAGGGAGTGGGAGGGGAAGTCATTCTTTTGTTCTATTTCTTTTTTATATAAAGGAATAGTCTTATATTTATCCCGTCATCTTATTTTTGAAAAAGTAGGGGAACATCACTTAATCAGAAGTAGTTATGGAATATCACTTACGTACTAAATTGAATGGAAATATAGCAATGACTTCCTGTTTCCATGAAAACTCCTTTTTGCAGCGTGACAGGAGTCTTTATAAATTTATATGGGTGCGGCATGGAACGTTGGATGTGGAAGTGGATCATGTGGTGATGCATCTGGAAAAAGAGGAAATGATTTCGCTCACTCCTTTGCATCATGTGCAGATAAGGGGAGTGGACGGTGAATACCTCACTTTTTTATTCAATAGTAACTTTTATTGTATTTACGGGCATGACAGCGAGGTGTCTTGTAACGGATTCCTGTTTAACGGTTCTTCCCGTGTCATGCGTTTGAAGCTTTCGCCTTCCCAGTCGGCCCGTCTTGACAGTATTGTCGATATTTTCAGAGGGGGAGTGTGGAATACAAGACAACTTGCAGGAAGAAATGTTGCGTATTATTCTGAAACGTTTCATTATCACTTGTACCCGCATAGCCCGTGAAAAGTTTGATGTGGACCCGGGACGTGAGAACATGTTTGATGTGATTCGTCAGTTTTATGTGCTGGTTGACAGTCATTTTAAGGAGAAGAAGCAAGTACAGGATTATGCTGATATGTTGTGCCGTTCTCCCAAGACTATTTCTAATCTCTTTTCCCTTTACGGACTTTCTTCTCCTTTGCGTGTCATTCATGAACGCGTGGATGCGGAAGCCAAGCGCTTGTTGCTTTATACGGGTAAGAGTGCGAAGGAAATCAGTGAGATTCTGGGATTTGAGGATTTGGCTACATTTAGCCGGTTCTTTAAGAAAATGAACAAGGAGAGCCTTTCGGAATACCGGAAAAGAGAGAAACGGGAATAATTGCCAACCTATATGGGGGAATTGCCATTTACTGGAGAGGGGAAAACTGCCGACCTTTGCACCAGGAAGTTAAATCTTTTAATAATGAAAGCAATGATGACAAAATTAAAATCTCTGTTTGTTGCGTTTTTAACAATAGCAGCATCTGCCCAAAAACTGGGTATCAATCTTATCCGTGTGGCAATCCTTGTAATTTTTGTATGGATTGGTGGTCTGAAATTCTGGAACTATGAAGCCGAAGGAATTGTGCCTTTTGTGGCGAACAGTCCCTTTATGAGTTTCTTTTATACCAAGGACGCTCCTGAATATAAAGAATATAAGCTGAAAGAAGGCGAATTCGATGAAGCGAAGCACCAGTGGCATGAAGAGAACAATACTTATGGGTTTTCTCATGGATTGGGTATTTTGATTATGGGAATCGGTATCTTGACGTTTTTAGGTATCTTCTCTCCGAAAATCGGTTTGGTAGGGGCCGGACTGGCTATTGTCATGACACTGGGCACTTTGTCTTTCCTTGTGACAACGCCTGAGGTGTGGGTCCCCGATTTGGGAAGTGGCGAACAGGGGTTCCCTCTGCTGACGGGCGCCGGCCGTCTGGTCATTAAAGATACTGCTATTTTGGCAGGAGCTGTTGTTGTTCTTTCGGATAGTGCGAGAAGGGTATTGAACCAGTTGAAAAAGTAAAGTTAGAAAGACCGGTCACGGACATGCTCTTTTATAGGGGGGGTATATGGATGCATTCCGGCGAGAGGCAAGTATTTCCTGCAAGACATAACTATCTATGAGGCAAGTTGTATCCTGTGTCATCTTGCTGTCTGTCAGCTATTGATAATGAATGCAAATTTGGCAGATTCTGCGGTTAACCCCTGTTAAGTGCTTATCTATCTGTGTTAAAAGAGGAAAAAAAACTCTGACAAACGGTACAACCGTACAATATTTGTCATTACATTAGCATCATAAATGTTAAACCAAACTTGAAATTAACAAATTAATAGATATTAAGTTATGAAACAAGCAACTAAAATGGTACTAGGCGCAGCAGCAATTGTAGCAGTCAGCGCAGGTGTAGCAGGAGTAACGACTTATTCTATGTTGAAACCCGAGCCAAACAAAAGCGTGGCCTTTAATGATGTGTTCCAACAAAATCCGAATACAAGACTTGCCGCGCTGGACGCCACCCAAATGCAACCGGTGGATTTGACTCAGGCAGCGGAAAATTCAGTGCATGCAGTAGTTCATATAAAGTCAACTCAAGAATCAAAAACTCAGACAGTTACCGTTCGTGATCCGTTCTATGATTTCTTTGGTGATATTTTTGGGAATGGCAGAGGCGGCGGTCAGCAGCGTCAGGTGCAGACTCCTGAAAGAGTGGGATTCGGTTCCGGAGTGATCATCTCGAAAGATGGATATATTGTAACGAATAACCATGTAATTGATAATGCTGATGTGATCAGTGTCAAACTGAATGACGGACGTGAATATAAAGGACGTGTAATCGGCACAGACCCCAGCACGGATTTAGCGTTGGTTAAAATTGAAGCGGATGAGCTTCCTACGATTCCCGTGGGCAATTCGGAGGCTTTGAAAGTAGGTGAGTGGGTATTGGCTGTGGGTAATCCCTTTAATATGACTTCTACGGTAACAGCCGGTATTGTGAGTGCCAAAGCACGTTCTTTAGGGGTATATAATAATGGTGTGGAATCTTTCATCCAGACAGATGCTGCGATCAACCAAGGCAACAGTGGTGGTGCATTGGTGAATGCAAGGGGTGAACTGGTAGGTATCAATTCCGTACTTTATTCACCTACAGGAGCTTATTCGGGTTATGGGTTTGCTATTCCAACCAGTATTATGACGAAAGTTATAGCCGACTTGAAAGAATATGGAACCGTTCAGCGTGCGGTATTGGGCATCAAGGGTACTCCGATTAATGATGACCAGCAGATGATGCCGGAAGAAATCAAGAAGAAAGTGAAGGAACTGGGTGCTACCGACGGTGTGCTGATAGCTGAGGTGATTGATGGAGGTTCTGCGGCTGGTAACTTGGAAGTGGACGATGTCATTATCGGTATTGACGGAAAACGTGTGAAGAACTTTGCAGAGTTGCAGGAAGGGGTTGGCTAAACACCGTCCGGGTGACAAAGTAACCGTCAAGGTGTTGCGTGACAAGAAAGAAAAGGATATCGAGATGACTTGAAAAATGCACAGGGAACAACGAAAGTGGTGAAGAGTGCGGGCATGGATATCTTGGGCGCAGCGTTCCGTGAAGTTCCTCAGGAATTGAAGAGACAATTGAACTTGGGATATGGTGTGGAAGTCACAGGTGTGACAGACGGTAAAATGAAAGCTGCCGGTATCCGTAAAGGCTTCATCATCCTGAAGGCAAATGGACAACCTGTCAAATCAGTAAATGATTTGGAAGATGTGCTGAAAGCTGCTACCCAGTCACCGGATCAGGTATTGTTCTTGAGCGGTATGTTCCCGTCAGGTAAACGTGCGAACTATGCAGTAGATTTGATACAGGAATAAGGATATTTTTAAGGTAGAAAGTTTCAATAGGTAAAGTTTAGAGGATGCACGGTAAGGGACACTTCCGTGCATCCTGATTTTATAGTCAAACAGGACTGATAACCCTATTTTCGCAAAATATTTAGGAAAAGAAGGACAAAGATAGTCTTTTTTGATTTATTAGCTAATATTTTTCAAACAAAAATGGATGTATTCCATTTAATGTTGTAAATTTGCATCCCAAATTTGTTTTATAGAGAATGAGACAATTAAAGATTACCAAAAGTATCACTAACCGAGAGAGCGCATCTCTGGATAAGTATTTACAGGAAATAGGCCGTGAAGACCTGATTACTGTAGAGGAAGAGGTAGAGCTCGCTCAGCGTATCCGTAAAGGCGACCGGGTAGCATTGGAAAAACTGACACGTGCCAACTTGCGTTTCGTCGTGTCTGTAGCCAAGCAGTATCAAAATCAGGGGTTAAGTCTTCCTGACTTGATTAATGAAGGCAACCTGGGATTGATTAAAGCAGCTGAAAAGTTCGATGAGACCCGAGGCTTCAAGTTTATCAGTTACGCCGTATGGTGGATTCGTCAGTCTATTCTCCAGGCATTGGCAGAACAGTCACGTATTGTCCGTTTGCCGTTGAATCAGGTAGGCTCGTTGAACAAGATCAGCAAAGCCTTCTCTAAATTCGAACAGGAAAACGAACGTCGTCCTTCTCCGGAAGAACTGGCCGATGAACTGGAAATACCTGTAGACAAAATCTCGGACACGTTGAAGGTTTCAGGACGCCACATTTCTGTAGACGCTCCTTTTGTGGAAGGAGAAGACAACAGTTTGTTGGATGTGCTTGTGAACGACGACTCGCCTATGGCAGACCGTTCCTTGGTTAATGAGTCACTTGCGAGGGAAATTGATAGAGCACTCTCTACGCTGACCGAAAGGGAGAAGGATATTATCCAGATGTTTTTCGGTATTAATACGCAGGAAATGACGTTGGAAGAAATCGGCGATAAATTCGGCCTCACTCGTGAGCGCGTACGCCAGATTAAAGAGAAAGCCATTAGAAGATTGAGACAAAATTCGCGTAGCAAGCTGCTTAAGTCTTATTTAGGGTAAGAAAGATTCGGTTTCCGAAAAGAAAACAAAGCACAAGATGGAAGGTTGCTTCCGTCTTGTGCTTTTGTTCATAATATACCAATAATGCCTATCGGCTGCGCTATGTGCCACATGGTAATGGGCACATCAGCAAATTATTATAGTTAATTAATCTATTACTTTTTCGTATTTGTCCGTAAATAACTACTTTTGTCCTCTAATAAAATTATAAAATTAGAATTATGAAATCCATAAAGATTCTGTGCTCTTTATTATTGGTACTGACGGTATGCTCGGCATTCTCATTGAAAGGAAGTAAAGGTAAATCCGTTTATATAGTAGGTGTATCCGCATCGTTTACAGATTCATTGGTTTATTTCACGGAAATCCAATTGCTGGACAGTGTAAGGCTGGATAAGAATAAGATGTTGCCGGAGCGCTCACAATACAGTTATCAGCTGAAAAATTATTTGGAAAACGAGGAAGGGCTGACGAACCGCACTTGCTTTGTTTATTTCTCGAACAGCAGAAAGAAACTGCAGAAGACCATCAATAAGATGAAAATCAAGTATCAAAAAGGAAAGACCTTGCTGATTCGCGAAGTGAACCCCAATGCATTCAAGTTCAAGAAACCGGAAGAGTGATCCTTTTCTTATGAAAAAGATTCTATTTATATTTTTAACAGCCTGCTTTTTCTTCTCTTGCGAGAAGGAAACAATCGTGATTCCTCAGCAACATGCCGGAAGAACGGTTCTGGCATTCTTTTGGGCGGATAACAGTTTGAATTCCAGTTTGCGTAATAATATTCAGACGATGATGCAGGGGCTTCAGGCTATGAAGGATTCGGCTGCTTTGTTGGTATATTGGGATGGTGAGGCTTCGGATATCAGTTGGCCGGAGCCTTGTATCGTAGAATATGTAACCAATGGTCAGGGGGGTATCAACAGCCTGTCTAAAGGAACGATAGATGCAATGATGGCTGATAAGAATACATCTATCTATGATTTGATTGGTATTGGCAATATCAGAAAAAAAATATTCCCCTCAGACATCGACGGAGAAAACCGTCATGCAGACAGTGATAGGTGATATGATGAGTGTTTATCCGTCGGAAAGTTATGGAATAATCTTTGGATCTCACGGTTCGGGATGGTTGCCCACTATTACCGGCACCCGTTCTATAGGACAAGATGGCGGCCGGTATTCCAGTGACACAGCGTTGATACCGGAATTGGCGGAAGTGCTGCGTACGGTAAATCCTCAAAAGTTTGATTTTGTCTTGTTTGATGCGTGTATGATGGGGTGTGCCGAAGTGTATTATGAGCTGAAGGATGCTGCCAGATACTGTATCGCTTCTGTACTTGATATACCGGCAGCCGGATTTCCTTATGCAAGTGTGATGCCTTATTTGTATGAAAATGCGATCAAGGAGTATTTGAAGCCAATCTGTAAAGATTATATAGATTATTATAACTATAATGGTTGGGGAACCATTTCGGCAGTGGATTGCAATCAGATGGAAGGCCTGGCGGAAGCGGTCAGAAGTGTGATTTTGTCCAATCAGGATAGCCTGAAGAACGTGGATATAGCTGATTTGCAGCAATATGGCAAAGGCAGCAGCAACTTCAAAGGATATGCCTATGATATGTTACAGTTTATTGAAAAATTGTGTGGAGGAATGGCTCCAGACGATTTTACGCAACAATTAAAGAAGACGGTCATTTATACAGGTTATACTCATGATCCCACCTCATCCTTGTACAGAATAGATGGAGATAACTACAGTGGAATGGGTATGTATATCCCCAATTCATTCACCACTCCCAAATATTTGCTTTGGAACAATTATTTCAAGTCTTCCATAGCGTGGTATCATGCATCCGGATGGGCTGAAACGGAATCTATTTGGGGGAATTGAAGGAGAATGCAGCCAGTTGCTTTTACTTGATCCCGAATAATAGATATAGCGGATGGAAGTACCGAATTTCCGGTATTCTTCCATTTCCACCGAGTTGTCTACTGCATCCTGCAGGGCTTGTTTAAAGGCGGCATAATGGGTGTTCATATAAGTGGCGTTGTCCAGTTCTCCTGTAACACTGTAGAAATAGCTCACACTATTATCTTTCTCATTATAACGGGTGCTGTCCAGTGTAATCGTTTCGTTCATACGTGTGGGGCAGGACCGGTTGGTCTTTTCGGCTGTCTGTTTGAATTTACGGACTTGTGAACGGTGGTTATTATTACATCCTGCCAAAGTAAGGATGCCTAGGGCCGCTATTATAACTGTTTCTCTTTTCATTATAAATCGGTATTTTGAAGCGAAAGTAAACTATAAGTTTGAACAAAGCAAATGGATTTTTGTTTTTTATTAGTAAGTTTGTGCAAACAAAAAAAGTAAAACATGTCTCGCATTATAGATGAATTAAAACGTACGGACCACAAGCGTTATCTGGGTGGTCTTGATTTCTTTAAATATATTGGTCCCGGATTACTGGTTACTGTAGGTTTTATTGATCCGGGAAACTGGGCCTCGAATTTTGCGGCCGGTTCCGAATTTGGTTACGCGTTGTTGTGGGTGGTGACCTTGTCTACCATTATGTTGATTGTGTTGCAGCACAATGTGGCCCACCTGGGCATTGTGACGGGATTGTGCCTGAGTGAAGCAGCCACGCAGTATTGTCCCAAGTGGATATCCCGTCCCATTTTGGGCAGCGCGGTGCTGGCCTCCATATCCACTTCGCTGGCGGAGATATTGGGAGGAGCCATTGCCTTGCAGATGCTTTTAGGAATTCCCATAGCCTGGGGATCTGTTCTTACTACGATGTTTGTCGTCATTATGCTTTTTTCCAATTCATATAAAAAGATAGAAAGAGCCATCATTGCTTTTGTATCCGTAATCGGCCTTTCGTTTCTGTATGAGTTGTTTTTGGTAGATATTGACTGGCCTGTGGCGGTCCGTTCCTGGGTGGTTCCCGACATACCCCAGGGCAGTATGCTGATTATCATGAGTGTGCTTGGGGCAGTGGTTATGCCGCATAATCTTTTCTTGCATTCAGAGGTGATACAGAGCCACGAGTACAACAAGCAGGACGAGAGTTCCATTCGTAAAGTATTGAAATATGAGTTCTATGATACTTTGTTCTCCATGATTGTGGGATGGGCTATCAATAGTGCCATGATCTTACTGGCAGCCGCTACTTTCTTCCGTACCCGGACTCCGGTGGAAGAGTTGCAGCAGGCGAAGTCGTTGCTTGACCCATTGCTGGGCAGCCATGCCGGAATCATTTTTGCCCTGGCATTGCTGATGGCGGGGATTTCCTCCACCATAACCAGTGGCATGGCGGCAGGTTCTATCTTTGCGGGTATTTTCGGTGAATCTTATCATATCAAGGATATTCACTCCAAGGTAGGTATTTTGATTTCTTTGGGGATAGCATTGGTTCTTATTTTCTTTATTGAGAATCCCTTTTACGGACTTATCATCTCTCAGATGATTCTGAGTATCCAGCTGCCTTTCACGGTGTTCCTGCAAGTAGGACTGACCTCTTCCAAACGGGTGATGGGCAAATATGCCAACTCCCGGTGGAGTTCATTCGTGCTTTATACCATTGCGGTGATTGTCTCCGCATTGAATATCATGCTGTTGCTCAGTTGAATAATGTGCGAATTTGCCCATGTGCCAATTGCCATGCGGGACCATAGCGCAGCACGTGGGCACATGGGCAAATTTTTTATTTCGTTTTGCTTTCCGAGATAATCAGCAGTTTGTCACCGGCATGCAGTTGCAGAGAGCCATTGGGGATCATGAATTCGTTCCCCCTTTTTACCAGCATCACCAGCATACCTTTAGGCAGATTCATATCCATCAGCCTGTCTCCCTTTGCCAGCATTTCCTCCGTCAGTACGATATCGCGGAGGTCTGTATTGATTTCCTCCGGTATCTCTACTCCGAAATCATTTCCTGTTTTTTCCAGTGGTGTATCCAGATGGAGTAATTTGGCCATCCATGAAATGGTCGTTCCTTGAACCACTAAAGACAATATGGTAATGAAAAATACGATATTGAAAATCTGGGTAGATCCCGGCACATCAGCCACTACCGGATAAGTGGCGAATATGATAGGTACTGCTCCGCGTAATCCCACCCAGGAAATAAACAGCCGTGAGCTGATGTTCATCTTTTTAAAGGGAAGAAGACAGAGCAGGACACTGAGCGGGCGGGCGAGTACAATCATGAAAATGCCGATCAAGGTTGCCGGTATGGCGATGGACAACATTTCATGGGGATTCACCAGCAATCCCAGGCTCAGGAACATGATAATTTGGAAGAGCCAGGTCATGCCGTTCATAAAAGTAGCGATCTCCTTACGGTTTACAATGCGTGCGTTACCCACCATCATTCCTGCTATATAGACAGCCAGATAGCCGTTTCCTTTACACAGGTCGGTCATGGTGAATGTGAAGAAAATAAAGCTCAGCAGCAAGATAGGATAGAGCGACTGGTTCTTCAAGTCAATCTTGTTGATGATTACTACCGCCAGTTTTCCCAGCAGGAATCCTGAGGCGCCACCCACAGCAAACTGAATCAGGAATGAAATCAGAATATCGTCTGCCCCCATGCCTGCCGATGTGATAAATTGTATCAGGACGATAGTAAGCATATACGCCATAGGGTCATTACTTCCGCTTTCCAGTTCCAGCATCGGTCGGAGGTTATGTTTCAGATTCATGCTTTGCGAGCGCAGGATGTTGAACACGGAAGCAGAGTCCGTAGAGGACATGGTAGCCGCCAGCAACATGGCCGTCATCAGGGACATGGTAATGCTGACATTCGAGAACCCGGAAATCCAATAAATAAAGAATCCGGTGAAAATAGTAGTAAGCAACACACCGAAGGTGGAAAGCAGTATGCCTTGTGGCAATACAGGCTTGATATCCGAATATTTGGTATCCATACCCCCTGAGAACAGAATGATGCTAAGGGCCATCATGCCGATGAACTGTGCCTCGCCCGCATCATGGAATTGGAGTCCCAGGCCGTCGCTTCCGAACAGCATGCCGACCAATAAAAAAACAAGTAACGTAGGGATTCCGAACCGATAGCCGGTCTTGCTCACTACAATACTTACGAACAATAGGATAGAACCTATCAAGAGAATGTTTTCTGCATTAAATATCATACTTCTGTGATCTTGTTTAGTTTTTTAATATGATGTGCCAGCATCAGGCAGGCTGTGATAAACGCTAAAAGATCAGATACAGGCATACTGAGCCAAATGCCGTTCAGTCCCCACCAATGAGGCAGCAACAGCAGGCAGGGCAATAAATACAACAGTTGGCGGGACAAGGAGAGGAAGATAGAAATTTTCGCTTTCCCGATAGATTGGAAGAAACTGGAAATCACAATTTGTATTCCCACGAAAGGAAACATCAGGACTCCGATTTGTAACCCAGTGCGTGCCAATGCTGTAAGTTCTTTATCGTCTGTAAACATATTAACAACCAAATTAGGGAAAAGTTCGCTGAAAGCAAATCCCAACGAAGTGATGCACCCCCCTGCAATCATGCAATATTTCAACGTCTGCTTCACCCGGCCGAATTTGTGTGCCCCATGATTATAGCCCACAATCGGTTGCATCCCCATAGTCAGCCCCATGATAACCATTACAAACAGCATCAGCAGACGGTTTAATATGCCGTATGCTCCGATAGCCAGATCGCCCCCGTAGAGCAGCAGGCTCTTGTTGAATATAATGACAATGGCCGAAGCGCAGACATTCATCAGGAACGGCGACATACCGATACTGAAGATATTCTCTACGATCCGTTTCCTTAATTTGAATATCCCTTTCTTGAAGCGGATATAACTTTTTTCCTGCATGAAATGGCTCAGCACCCATATCATGCCGGCAAACTGTGAAAGGATGGTTGCCGTGGCTGCTCCGCGGATTCCCCAGCCGAGCCAGAATATAAAGACAGGAGCCAAAATGATGTTGCACCCCACTGTCAGCATGGAGGACAGCATCGCTTTTCGGGGATAACCGGTGGCACGCATGATATTGTTCAGCCCGATCATTACATAGGTGACAGGACTTCCTATTAATATAATCTGCATAAAGTCGCGGGCGTATGGCAACGTGTCATGGCTTGCCCCGAAGAAGAACAGAATCCGGTCCAGAAACAGCAGGGTGATGCCTCCGTAGAAAATAGAATTTATCACACAGAGCACCGTTACGTTTCCCAGCACCTTCTCGGCACCGTCCGTATCCTTCTGCCCCAGGCGGATAGAAGAAATGGTAGCGCCACCCACCCCGACCAGTGTACAGAATGCCACCAGCAGATTCATCAGCGGAAAAGAAATAGCCAAGCCCGATATGGCCATGGCGCCGACACCATGACCGATAAATACGCTATCAATAATATTATACAGTGACGTCAGTGTCATTCCGATGATAGCAGGGATAGAGTACTCTAAAAGCAGCTTTCCTACCTTTTCTGTACCCAGTATGTGCGGGTTGTTTTCTTTCATTCGCGTTTTTGTTATTTTTAAGCTTTGCAAAGTTAGGAATATGGAGGATTATTCAGACCTTTGCGGCGTTAAATCAAACTAAAAGTAATATGAATTCAACAAAAAGCATTGCAGCTTTATTCGATTTTGACGGGGTGGTAATGGACACTGAGACTCAGTATAGTATATTCTGGAATGAACAAGGACGGAAATACCATCCTGGAGATACCCGAGTTCGGCCGGATGATAAAAGGGCAGACATTGACACAAATTTATAACAAATATTTCGCTGGAATGGAAGACGTTCAGCGTGAAATTACAGAAGATTTGAACAAATTTGAAAAAAATATGTTATATAATTATATCCCGGGCGTAGAGGCTTTCCTGAAAGAATTGAGGGAAAACGGGGTAAAGATAGCTATAGTCACAAGTTCAAATGAGATGAAGATGAACAACGCATATAAAGCACATCCGGAACTGAAACAAAGTGTGGACCGTATCCTCACTGCTGAAATGTTTACTCATTCCAAGCCTGACCCCGAATGCTTTCTGTTAGGTGCGACAGTTTTTGACACCGTGCCGGAGAACTGTGTGGTTTTCGAGGATTCATTTCACGGGCTTGAGGCAGGAAATCGGGCAGGAATGACCGTGATAGGATTGGCTACTACCAACCCTGAAGAGCAGATACGCGATAAGGCAAAGGCTGTTATTCAGGACTTTAATGGATTTAGTTTCGAAAAAATGAAGGATATAATGAGGTAATGTCAACTAAAACATCTACCTTTGCAGCCGTTTTTTATAAATTAAAGTAAATATGGCAGGATATATTTCAGGCGATACACGCAAAGTAACGACACACCGTTTGGTGGAAATGAAGCAGAGAGGCGAGAAGATTTCTATGCTTACTTCGTATGATTACACGACAGCGCAGATTGTAGACGGCGCAGGCATCGACGTCATACTGGTAGGCGACTCCGCTTCGAATGTCATGGCAGGAAATGTGACCACACTTCCTATCACCCTTGATCAGATGATTTATCATGGAAAGTCTGTGGTCCGTGGGGTGAAACGCGCGCTTGTTGTGGTGGATCTGCCTTTTGGCACTTACCAGACTTCCGAATACGAAGCGGTGACCAATGCGATCAAAGTGATGAAGATCACACACGCCGATGCTTTGAAGCTGGAAGGTGGCGTAGAAATCATTGATGCGATAAAGAAAATCATCGCTGCGGGTATTCCCATCATGGGACATTTGGGACTGATGCCGCAGTCTATCAATAAATATGGAACTTATACTGTACGTGCCAAGGACGAGGAAGAGGCCGAGAAGCTGCTGAGCGACGCGCATCTGCTGGAAGAGACAGGGTGTTTTGCGCTGGTACTTGAGAAAATCCCTGCGTCACTGGCAGAGCGTGTGGCTAGGGAACTGACTATTCCCGTTATCGGCATCGGAGCCGGTGGCGCGGTAGACGGGCAGGTGCTGGTAGTATCCGACATGCTGGGGATGACCAACGGTTTCAGTCCCCGTTTCCTCCGTCGTTATGCCGATTTGCATACTGTTATGACAGGAGCTATACAGCAATACGTGGATGATGTGAAAAAAGGTGATTTTCCTAACGAAGACGAACAATATTAAAAGTTTTTGCTGATATGTATGATGACTTCTTCTTTCCGTATGAAAAGGCAAAACTGTGGACTGGGAATATGTTTTTGTTATCCCTTTCCAACTTTTTGCTTTATGCCTCGCTATACATGATGCTTCCCGCACTGCCTTTATGGATGGTGCGGCACTGGTATTGCAGCTATGCGGAAGCAGGAGCGGCTGTGGCTGTTTTCGGACTGGCCATGTTTCTTCCGGGAGCGTTCAACAGCTATCTTATCGATACGTTCAAGCGTAAAAGTGTGTGCTTTATAGCGATATTTCTGTTTGTGGCATCCAGTCTGCTATATCCGTACGTTGCGACTGTAGGGTTCATAGCCTTGGTCCGGGCTGTCCAGGGGGGGCTGTTCAGTGTCATTACCATGACTACGGGTAGCACGCTGGTGATTGACGTCACCGCCTCCCGCCGCCGCACGGATGCCAATATCGCTTTTGCCTGGGCGGGTCGTTTTGGAATGGTGGTGGGTCTTGCCTTGGGGATCTATATTTATCCTTATTGGAATTTTCACCATATCATTTATACCAGTATGGCTCTAGGAGCGTTGGCGCTGGTGCTGATTCCGGCGGTGAAAGTTCCTTTCCGTGCTCCGCTCAGCACTTCATGGTTCTCGCTGGACCGTTTTTTGCTGCCGCGCACTTTGTGGCCGGGGATGAATATGATGATGGTGGCCATTATCTTTGGGATATTGGTGGCACATATTTACAATGAATTGTTTTTTGTTTGTATCCTGATAGGCTTTGTCCTGTCTTTGCTGCTTTTGCGTTACGTGCTTTCTCATGCTTCCGGTCGTTCGGAGGTAGAGCTGGGGCAGGCGGCAATGATAGGAGGATTGTTATTGCTCGCTTTTTCCAATAGCTTGATGAACAGTTATATAGCTGGTATTTTGTTGGGGATGGGAACCGGAACCACTGTGTCACGTTTCTTTATAAAAATGATCAGCCTGCCGAGGCATTGCGAACGGGGTACGGGAAACAATACTTATCAGCTGATGTGGGAAGTAGGTATGCTGAGTGGTTTTCTGTTTGAGAATATGTGGACCGAAAGTCATCCTGATACTATTTATTGGATATGTATCGGTATCTGTGTCACTCTTTTGCTGATGTATGAGTTCTTTACACATCCGTGGTATTACAGAAAGATGGAGGAAAAACAGTGAAATATGGCAACTTACATAAATTAATAATATAAAGAATATGGCAGACGACAAAAAGATTATCTTTTCGATGGTAGGCGTAAGCAAAGCCTTCCAGGCGAACAAACAGGTATTGAAAGACATCTACCTATCCTTTTTTTACGGTGCTAAGATCGGTATCATCGGTCTGAACGGTTCAGGTAAGTCAACGCTGATGAAAATCATCGCCGGACTGGAGAAAAGTTATCAGGGAGAAGTGGTGTTCTCGCCGGGCTACTCTGTAGGCTATCTGGCACAGGAACCGCATCTGGATAATGAAAAGACAGTGAAAGAGGTAGTGATGGAAGGTGTGCAGAGCATTGTGGACACTTTGGCGGAATACGAAGAAATAAACAACAAGTTCGGGCTTCCCGAATACTATGAGGACCCAGAGAAGATGGATGCACTCTTTGCCCGTCAGGCTGAGTTGCAGGACATCATTGACGCTACGGACGCATGGAATCTGGACAGCAAACTGGAACGCGCCATGGATGCGTTGCGCTGTCCGCCCGAAGACCAGCCGGTGAAGAACCTCTCGGGAGGTGAGCGCCGCCGTGTGGCCTTGTGCCGCCTGCTGTTGCAGAAGCCGGATATCCTGTTGCTGGACGAGCCTACCAACCACTTGGACGCGGAAAGTATCGACTGGCTGGAACAGCATTTGCAGCAATATGAAGGTACGGTGATTGCCGTAACCCACGACCGTTACTTCCTGGACCACGTAGCCGGATGGATTCTGGAACTGGACCGTGGCGAAGGAATCCCTGGAAGGGAAATTACTCCAGCTGGCTGGAACAGAAGACCAAACGTATGGAGATGGAAGAGAAAGTGGCAAGCAAACGCCGCAAGACCTTGGAACGCGAGCTGGACTGGGTGCGCATGGCTCCCAAAGCCCGTCAGGCGAAAGGAAAGGCCCGTCTGAACTCTTATGACAAGCTGCTGAACGAGGATGTGAAGGAAAAGGAAGAGAAACTGGAAATCTTTATTCCGAACGGTCCCCGTCTGGGCAACAAGGTGATCGAGGCCAAAGGAGTGGCGAAAGCTTACGGTGACAAGCTGTTGTTCGATAACCTGAATTTCATGCTGCCCCCTAACGGCATTGTCGGCGTAATCGGTCCTAACGGCGCCGGTAAGACTACTTTGTTCCGCTTGATTATGGGACTGGAAACCGTAGATAAAGGTACTTTTGAGGTAGGAGAGACCGTGAAACTGGCATACGTAGACCAGCAGCATAAGGATATTGATCCGGAAAAATCTGTTTATCAGGTAATCAGCGGTGGAAACGAGCTGATCCGTCTGGGCAACAGGGATATCAACGCGCGTGCTTACCTCAGCCGTTTCAATTTCTCGGGAGCCGATCAGGAGAAACTTTGCGGAATGCTTTCGGGTGGTGAGCGCAACCGCCTGCATCTGGCTATGGCACTGAAGGAAGAAGGCAACGTGCTGCTGCTGGACGAGCCTACCAATGATATTGACGTGAACACGCTGCGCGCGCTGGAGGAAGGTCTGGACGATTTTGCAGGTTGTGCGGTGGTGATCAGCCACGACCGTTGGTTCCTGGACCGTATCTGTACCCATATCCTGGCTTTCGAAGGAAACAGCGAGGTATTCTTCTTTGAAGGATCTTATTCGGAATACGAAGAGAACAAGATGAAGCGTCTGGGTAATGAGGAGCCGAAACGGGTGCGCTACCGCAAGCTGATGGAAGACTGATGACGCCCTGTCTATAAAATCTTACCCAAGTGTACGAACAGTAACGTATTCTTGGGTAAGTTTGCATATACACACAACGGCTCGTCAGAAATGTATGGCAACGTCCTCAGTATAAAGACGTTTTTGAGGTTAAGAGCCTTTTTATTATACACCTATCTTATTATGCGCGCACCGCATGGAATTCCCGTCGGCCCGTGTCCCGGGGTCATCCGGCAGGATGAATGTGGTTCACCATAAAACTATAAATTCTCTTTCTATAGACCTGCCACTGTAAATTGTAACCGATTTGTAGCTTGTATATCGTTTCTATTAGCTATCTTTGCAACGTCTTTTAAGACATTAATTATAATATTAATTAATTAAAAAAGTTTATGGTAAAAAGAATGCGATCTTTTTTTGCGGTGGTTATGTTGGTAATCGCTGCTGCTGTTAACGCCCAGGTCACCACTTCGTCAATGAGTGGTAAGGTGGTTGATCAAAGCAATGAAGCCATTATCGGCGCAACGATTCAGGCTATTCACGAACCGTCCGGCACCCATTATGGGGCCATTACCAATGTGGACGGCCGTTATTCCATCCAGGGCATGCGTGCCGGCGGCCCTTACAAAGTAGAAGTTTCTTATGTAGGTTATCAATCAGTGGTTTACAAGAGCATCAACCTCCAGTTGGGAGAGAATTACGTATTGGATGCGAACTTGAAGGAATCTACCGAATTATTGGATGAAGTGGTAATTACCGCTTCCAAGAGCAGCAATATGAAGTCAGACCGCGCCGGAGCGGTGACCAATGTCGATGCGGCCAGAATGTCGGAAGTGCCTACGGTGAGCCGCAGCATGAACGATATCATGCGTCTGACCCCTCAGGGAGCCAATATCGGTAGCGGTTTCTCAGTGGGTGGAGGTAACTACCGCCAGTCTTATGTCACTGTGGACGGAGCCGCTTTCAACAATGCCTTCGGTATCGGCTCGAACTTGCCGGCAGGCGGTTCGCCTATCTCTCTGGATGCATTGGAACAGATTTCCGTTTCCACCACTCCCTTTGATGTCCGTCAGAGCGGGTTTACAGGAGGTGCCATCAACGCCGTGACAAAGAGTGGTACGAATGAGTTCAAAGGTACAGCCTATATGTACACTTCCAATACCCACCTCACCGGAAACAAGGTAGAGGACTATGAACTGACCCGCAACCGTGACCACAGCACCACCTACGGAGCTTCTCTGGGAGGTGCGATCATTAAAAACAAATTGTTCTTCTTCGTGAACGGCGAATATCAGGATAATGTGCAGGCAGGCCCGTCGGGCATAGCGCGTAGCGGCGCCAATGACGAATGGAGCACCAACGGCATTGTGCACCGTCCGTTCGAGAACACCACAACGGTAGGCGACCGTACCTTCGTAGGGATGAACAACATCAGCCAATACCTGTCGGAAAAATACAACTATAATCCGGGACGTTATCAAGGATACTCTTTGGAAACCCCTTCTTACAAGATCATGGGCCGTCTGGACTGGAACATCAACAACAACAACAAGATTAATTTCCGTTTCACCCATACCCATTCCAAGTATTCCTCCAGCCCTTCCTCTTCCACCACTCCCGTTTAAGGATTCAATCATTTATCCGGGCGGAGTAGACGGCAGCGCGGGCAAGAGCAGTTCGGGACGTACATCAAACACCGGTCTGTACTTTGAAAGCTCACGCTATATGCAGGAACAGAACTTCACCTCCATCGCTTCCGAATGGAACTCAAAATGGGGGGCTATCAATAACGCCCTGCGTTTCACTTATTCTTATCAGAACGAACCGCGTACATACGAAGGGGGGACATTCCCTACGGTGGACATCCTTGACCAAGGCTCGTTGTACACCTCATTCGGTCCGGACCCCTTTACAGAAGGGAACTTGCGCCAGGTGAAGACTTTTGTCATTACCGATGAGTTCAATTTCTCCAGCGGTATCCATAACTTTATGGGCGGTATCCAGTTTGAGTCCAATAAGGCAGTGAACGGATTCATGCAGGCGGGAAGCGGTTATTATGTCTATTCCTCCTGGGATGATTTTGTGAACAACAGAGCTCCGGCTGCCTTCGGTGTCACTTATTCCAACACCGGGGACGGTTCCCAGTTCCTGGCGAACATGAAGTACCAGCAGCTTTCTTTCTATCTGCAGGACCAGATGAATATCACGGACAACTTCAGACTGACTGCCGGGGTGCGTTTCGAACTGCCCATTTATCCGGAGCTGAAGAACAACTATAACAAAAATTTCGCACAGATTGACTTTGACGGATATCATTACGCCACAGACCAGCTGCCTTCATCCTACCAGCTGACCGCCTCCCCCCGTATCGGCTTCAACTGGGACCTTACAGGCGAGCGTAAGTATGTATTGCGCGGCGGTAGCGGTTACTTCATCGGCCGTCTGCCGTTCGTATGGCTGGTTTCGGCAGTAGGTAATGCCAATTGCGGACAAAGCACTTATTATTATAACGAGCAGAAGGATGCCAAGTACGGACAGCCGGGCTTCCACACCAGTGTGGCCGATATGTTGAAAGATCCTAACCTGAACCTTCCGGCAGCTACTGATCCCGCCGCACCTTCCGGAGCCACCATCATTGACCGCGACCTGAAGATGAACGCCACCTGGAAGTCTTCACTGGCTTTGGATGCAAAACTTCCCGGAGATATTGACTTTACGTTGGAAGGTATTTTCAGCAAAGAGTTCAATCCGGCTACTGTGACCAACCTGGGACGTAAGTTTAAAGGAGAGCAGGAGATAGCTCCGGGTGATGTCCGCAGAATGTTTGAGTACTCCAATTCGAACAAGACGGACGCTTATTATATCACCAATGCGGGAAACAGCGCTTATTATTACTCACTCACCGCCTCACTGGCCAAGACATTTGATTTCGGCCTGCATCTTTCCGCTTCCTACACCCGTTCTTATGCCAAGTCGTATGGCGACGGCATCGGCGACCAGGTGAACTCGGCTTATTACAACAACCGTTACTCTGTCAACGGAAACAATGACACGGAGACCGGCTATGGTACGTATGTATCGCCCAACCGTGTGCTGGCTTCCGCCGCTTACCGTATTAAATACGCCAAGAATTTCGCTTCCTCCTTGTCTTTGATTTATGAGGGTATGAACATGGGCTATGCCGGGGGATATTCCGCCGCCCGTTATTCCTATACATTCACCGGGAACATTGTAGGCGATTACGGCTCAAATAACTTGCTGTACATTCCGGCATCCCGTGAGGCGCTGGATAAGTGGAACTTCGCCGATTATACTGACAGCAAGACGGGTGAGGTGACTTATTCCGCCAAGGAGCAGCGCGATGATTTCTGGGCTTACATTAATGAGGACAGTTACCTGAAAGGCCGTAAAGGCAAGTATGCCGAACGCGGAGGAGCCATCATGCCCTGGCATCATCAGCTGGATTTGAAGTTCAATCAGGATTTCTTCCTCAATGTAGGGGGCAAGCGCAATACCTTGCAGTTCGGAGTGGATATCAAGAACTTCCTGAACTTGCTGAACAGCGACTGGGGAATTTATAAGACGGTGAACAATACTTCCTTGTTGAGTTATAAGAGCGGTGCTTACCAGTTCCAGAAGAACGGAGGAAAGAAACTGACTGATACGTATTCCAATCTGAACAGTTTCAATTCTACGTATTCCATACAGTTCAGTGTCCGTTATATCTTTAACTAAATGAAATAGCCTGTATCAGACAATACAGGAACAGGATAGAGAGGCGTACCCATGAAGGTGCGCCTCTTTTTGTATGCACATTCTTTCGTTTTCTTTTTGCTCTGTCATTTTGAAAGTGAGAGAGCCTGAATGAAAGTGACCTGTCGTTTTGTCGTAGGGGCGGGCCGGAT